>JAABUP010000101.1_pt1 | contig 190358 bp, 326 predicted proteins | sample 5559201 | NCBI WGS metagenome assembly JAABUP01 (sample SAMN10711887, study PRJNA513373) | rock metagenome | isolation source: Antarctica rocks | place: Antarctica
GTGGATGAAGAGGGGGATTTTCCTGCGCCGGTGGATTGAACTGGGGGCGTTTTTTGCTGGGATTGGAAAGTGATGGTAGTTGTGATGAATAGGGGATTGTTGATGGAGGAGAAGGGTGGTGGGGTGTGTGTGGATGGGGGGCGAGGTGAGAAGGAAGTAGATCGATTGGTTTGTTTTTGTTTTGGCTGGGTTTTTGTACATTTGGCGGATGGGGGGGGATGGGAGGGGGGAGGAGGGGGGAGGGGGGAGGGGGGAGGGAGGAGGGAGGAGGGGAGGAGGGGAGGAGGGGAGGAGGGGAAAGCGACGAGGGTGGATGGAGGAATCAGGTAGATGAAGGACGATTGCTCACATTGACAAATACCGTCGCCTCATTGTCGACCGCGCCAAAGTTGATGATGACGTTATCACCCGACCATGAGTTGGGCACATTGAAGCTCGTCTGGAACCAGCTATACGGCACCGTCCCATTCTCCGCCATCACACCTATCCCCATCATCAACATCCACCCACTCAGTCTTCGTTGGATTGAACGCACCGGAAAGACCCGACTCGAGACAGCTCGGAACGAGCACCGCCTTGCCCAGATCCCCAGATGGAGGGTTGTAGACATCGTACGCCCCGCCTGACGCATTCTTGTAGCTCCAAATCCCGTTGAGGGATTGCCATCGATCACGAGTAAGTTGAGGGCGAGGATATTCTGGCCATGGATCCGTACCGACCGTGTAGGTCCAGTTGGTGGACAAGGGGGGAGTCTTGACCTCATAGCTTGAGGCCCAGTCGGAGGAGGCGGGGGCGGCGCGGGCGAGTGTGAGGAGTGGGGCGAGGAGGGAGGGGAGGAGACTGAGGATGTACATCCTGATTGATTTTCGTGGAGATGGATTGTGATTTCGGTTGAGATGGGGGACTGCCGGTAAGGGGTAGGTGGTCTTTGTAGGAGCTACGGGGAACCGATCTCCAAGGGTCAGGGGTTATGGGGATTTAGCCTCATCGTCCTCGTGACAAAACTTTCACGCTGCCAGTACGTCAGAACGCTAGTCGTGGCCAGATCTAGCCGTCCGAAACGGCATCTCAGCTAAAGGGGAGAACGACCAGACACGGGAACCATGCCGGGATTTCCGGAGCGAGTCCCGAATCCCCCGCGCTTCCATGCTTGGAGAGGGTCGTTCCTGGGCTGGGGCCATGTGACTCCGCTCCCGCCATTTACCGAGCCGAACGGCAGATCCTGATGCCGCGTGAGTGTGCTGCATGCAAGGCGGAACGCTTTGGGGTAATGATATCATTCTGTGATCGGCTATCCTCAACGGCTATATTCCCATCTTCTACCTGACTAGCCCGTACTCCCCAGCTAGCGTCTTCGAGCTAAGAATCCCCTCGTGGCCCACCACGCGGCTACCCCTAGCCCAGCTACCAATCCCCCACCCAGCACGATCTCAGCCGTGCCTACCAATCCCTTCTGCCATCGCTCCCTCCTCAGTGCTTCCGCATACCCTACATCTGGACGGAAAGTGACCATCTCGTACAGACTCGTCCATCCCCGGACTCTGCTCGTCGGGAAAGGCTCCGTCAAGGTGAGCTCGGATTTGGGATGGGATGGGAACAGCTTGGATAGGAGAGAGTCGAGATGTCGGCGGAGGTGATGCATGGGCGAGAGCACGTGGGCTCGCATCTCAGTGCTGCGCGGATCAACTCGTATATCGTTCTCTTAGGTAAAATACACACTAGTTCTCAAGGGCAAGCTCGCAGATAGCTTGCAGGTCATTGTGCCTGTCCTGGGCGTAACTTGCTAGAGCATCGGCGAGGACCGGATCTGCCTTGCCCAGGGGACGAGTGGTCGTAGGCGAAATGGCGTATTTCTCGAGGTAAGAATTAAGGACGCGGACATCCTCGAGACCGCAGTTCAGGCCTTGCCCGTAAAAGCTAGTCAAAATTAGCTGCCTTTCCGCAATACGAAGTGATTGAGCTTACGGAACCATACTATGTGACGAGTCGCCAAGCAAGAGCGCGTGCGAAGACCAGCTCGACGGTGAGACCTGCTCCCATCAGCCCTCGTCTCGGCGCAAAGGGAAACACGCACATTAATGGTGACGAGGTTCCCCCTCGGGTTCCTCTCAAAGTCTCCCATGAGTTGATCCTCGCCGGCAATCTTTACGGCGCTCGGAAAGTGCTCATTGAAGAAAGCCCTTGCCTTGTCTGGGGTATCTATCGTTTCGAGAGCCGCGAACGGCAAGAAGAGGGTAAGCGTGAATGATCCTCCCTGGAGAAGCAAGTTCCGTCAGCCTCGGAGAACGGGATCAGGGGATATTGAGACACCTTGTTTGGAAGACCGATGAGCATGAAGGATGTCCTCGGCCAGATATGCAGGTGATTCTTGTCGATCGCGTAGCCTTCCGGCTTGGATAGATCAGGTGGCATTCGAAGCTCGATGTAGGCGTGTGGAATGAAAGACTGGGAGAAGTCGAGCCTGAGTGAGACTTAATCAGCGATGTGTCCAAAGTCGCTCTGAATGCTTCGAACGGCTTGGACGAGAACAGCTACTCACCGGACAACACGCATCATCTCCGACCGAACCCTACTCCAACTTCCATCACATCCGATCACCAGATCAAACGGCGTACCCTCCTCATCCTCCATGACTTTTCCCTTGTCCTTTCTTCTCTCCTCTCCCCGAGTTTCACCGCCAACCTTGGCATCGTCGTGCTCCTGACCCGGCACCGGGACCTTCTCCTCAACACGTCGAGAGCCGTACGCGAGACGGTGCGCGAAGTCGATGTGCGCGACCTTGGTGTTGAATCGGGTCTTGACCACTTTTGGGAGGGCTTCTACTAGTCGTTGATTCAGGATTGGGCGGGAGATCGAGTTGATACACTGTCACACCACTTAGCGTTTCAGTTGAGCGGAAAGAGGAGACTAACTTGGCCATGTATGGGATCGTATAGCTGGCTCTCCTGCGTTCCATCCACCATATGAATCATCCTCCCTTTCATCGGTATCGCTTCTTGCAGGAACTGCTCGGCTAACTGATCAGCTGACCTCTCTCGCGATCGACCTACCGAGAGAGGGATCGACGGAACGAAGCGCCTCGAGACCTCGAGCTGAGATCGCGAGGTTGATCGAGCGAAGATTCGTCATCGTCTCGTCCTTCCCTCTTGGATCTACGCAATGTCAGATGAAGATAGCAGGCGATAGCGAGGCGTACCTTCGCGCGATTCCCACAGCTCGACGGACCATCCTCGTCGATGAAGGGAGATCGCCGCGAGAGCACCAACGGGTCCACCACCGATGATCAAGACGTGACGTGGGCGTGAGTCGGTCATGGTGCGACGTGAACAATATGCTATAGGAAAGTGAGAGATACGATCTTATATGCGGACAGAGATTTCGGAATCATCGCAGATCGAATGACGTTCCAGGTACCGGTCACGTGACGAGTTTGAGGTTTCAGATTTCGGTAAAGCCCTGCGAGGAGTCCACTCAGAGAGTACATCACCAAAAAGCGATCCTCTCGCGGAGAGCAGAGCGGTGACAGCCTTTTGCGGTGTGCGGTCGCTATGGGTCCTCCACCTATCCGAGAGCGACATAACGCCAAAGCGCGAGGCTCCGTCGTTGGCGGATCTCACAAGAAACGGAAACGCCCCCGACATGTGGATCAGGACTATGACCTCGTCTCTCCGACTCAGCTACCGGAGCATGAAGAAGGGCGGGGGAAGATGTCATCGAAAAAGCGGAAGCGACTCGATTCCTACGTCGTGCGCACCATTTTCTCGGTCCGCCGTCTGTGTACCCCCCTGCTTCCTGTCTCTATCCCAGAGTCCAGCTCATGATGACCACCTCTAGTCAAAGAAGCTGAAGAATGAAGAACGATTCCGAACCCTCGAGCTTCTCGCGAGTCTTGCTCCGAGCCAGAGCACGAGTGCCGCTCTGGCGAGCTCGAGTACCCTTGGGCAAAATCCGTTGAGGCCGAGCAGTGCGAAGGAGAGGACTGAAAAGCGGGAAGATAAGCTGGTCAGGAAGGGCATTGAGAAGGTCTCGAGGAGAATAGGGGACGTGAACAGCGCAAACGAGAGTGATAGCGAGGGAAGCTCGTCCGGTGGACGCGGGAGTAGAAAGGGCAAGGAGAGGGCTGCGGGAATCGTTGGAGGGCTTGGGGAAGATGGTGTATCGTCAACCACAATACCTGCGAAACCTAGCGAGACAATAGCTGGCAGCAGGAGCACCAGGAGCAAAGCGCCAAAGGAGGTGAGTCTCGTTCAGTCTCGTGATCCGCGTCTTGCTGTTGACGAATTCGTGCAGGCGAGCTGGAACCCAAACCTTCTTCCCACTCAACCTCAATCCGAATCTTCCGACTTCGACTCGTCGGACTTGGCATACGACAGTCCAGGGGAAGCGGGACCTTCCACACCGCGTACCCGGCTGTCCATGACCCCTCCAGCGCCTAGAGATGTTGTCATGACATTGGCCAGTACGCCGAAGTTGCAGGAACGAGGGATCGGTGGTGCCCTAAAAGGGGCGGATGGGGAAGTGGTTAGTCCAAGAATGATTACGAGGACCGCGAGAAAGGTGAGTGCAGGTGAGACTGCTCGTCCCGGTGCTGATGCGATTCCAGCCAATCCGACGCAGACCGGAAGGTGAAGAGGATGAAAGCGAGAAAGAGATCAACGCTAGTGCTTCATCTGCAGATGAAGTTGAGGATGAGGAGGACAGTAGCGATGAAACTGGGACCTCAGGGAAGGAGAAAGAGGACGAGGACAACGATGACGATGAAAAGGAGGACGAAGACGAGGAGGAGGGGATAACTGATTTGAACGGAGACCTGGACGGGGGCGCAGAACCGGATAGACCTTTACCAAGTCGAAAGCGAGCTCTCGGCTTCAAGGACTGGGCCCGAAATCAGATGGGTCAAGTGGCTCGGCCGATCCCACCTGAAGCCCCTCAGCCTCCTCTTCCATCAGTGACCGCTCCAACGAACGGTAAACTTAAACATCCATACGACGCGAAGACCCCCTTCGTAGGTCCTCTCGGCGCCCAAGTGGAAACACCCGCTTCTTCCCTCCTTGATACCCATGGCGGTCTCAAGAGGCCAACAGCGAGACCGGACATTGCCCGCCGCTCATCCGTCTCCGAAGCCCGCATGAACCTTCCTATCTTCGCCGAAGAGCAGGCGATCATCGAAGCCATTCGGATGCAGCCCGTCGTCATAATTGCGGGTGAGACTGGAAGCGGTAAGACCACGCAAGTTCCTCAGATGCTCTACGAGGCTGGATTCGGCTTTAAAGGCTCTGGTAAGCTTTGTTTGCTAGTAGCTTGACGCCTTCCTGAAGCTTGGCTGATGGTAACAGACGACTCAGGCACGATCGCGATCACCCAACCTCGTCGGGTCGCTGCTGTCTCCCTTTCGGCACGCGTCAAATCTGAGCTCAACCTCCATGCTCGTTCATCCTTAGTAGCTCACCAAATCCGATATTCTTCCACGACGTCCTCGGAAACCGCTATCAAGTTCATGACTGACGGTGTCTTGCTCCGCGAGCTTGCCTCGGACTTCCTGCTCAGTCGATATAGCGTGGTCATCGTGGACGAGGCGCACGAGCGAGGTGTCAATACTGATGTCCTGATCGGCGTCTTGAGCCGGGTTGCCAAGCTCCGGGAAAAGATGTGGAGGGATGGTAAAGACACTCGACCGCTTCGGATAGTCATCATGTCCGCTACATTACGAATCGACGATTTCATTGCCAACCCGAGTCTCTTTTCGACACCTCCACCCGTCATCCACATTCCGGCTCGAGAGCATCCGGTGATAATCCATTTCAGCCGCCGAACGGTCAGCGATTATGTCACCGAAGCGTATAAGAAGGTTTGCAAGGTACATGCGAGGTTGCCGGTCGGTGCTGTGCTTGTATTCCTTACTGGACAAGCGGAGATCCAGGCGTTGTGCCGGAAACTGGAAAGGCGATATGGGAAGAAGGCTCAGCCGAAACCTCGAGGGAGGAGAAGCGCTCTCGAGACGCCGCAAGTTCATGTTGAGGCCGAAGCGAAACTGCCCACGGAGGACACCGAGGTTGAAGATGTCGAGCTTGGACAGCAAGACGACCTTGCTGCGGACGTCGATGATGGCGCCGAAGTTGAAGATCCCGAAGCGCTTGACAGCGACGATGAGGGAATAGCTGAAAACGACATCGACGAGGCGACCAACGCACCGATGCATATCCTCCCGCTCTACTCCCTTCTTCCGACCGAACAGCAAATGCTCGTCTTCCGCTCTCCGCCGGCCAATTATCGTCTTGTAATCGTCGCCACCAACGTCGCCGAGACGTCCCTCACCATTCCCGGTATCCGCTACGTCGTCGACTCAGGCCGAGCCAAAGAGCGGCAGTACGATCCTTCGACCGGTGTTCGGTCCTTCCAGGTCTCGTGGATCTCGAAGGCCTCCGCTTCGCAACGTGCGGGTCGAGCGGGTCGGACCGGACCAGGACACTGTTATCGTCTGTACTCGAGTGCCCTGTATGAAGATCACTTTGAAGCCTTCAGCAAGCCCGAGATACTCCGCATGCCGATCGAGGGGGTGGTCCTACAGATGAAGAGTATGAATATCGACCAGGTCGTCAATTTTCCCTTCCCGACTCCGCCGGACCGATTCGCTTTGAAAAAAGCCGAGGACCTCTTGACCCACCTCGGCGCTTTGTCCAGTCCTACCCACACCAGGATGATTCACGGTGTTCAGCAAGCCGGCATCTCTGGGGGACAAGTCACGGAGTTGGGCAAGGCGATGGGGGCGTTCCCAGTCTCACCCAGATTCGCAAAGATGCTGGTCATCGGCAGTCAGCACGGATGTCTGGCGTATGTCGTCGCCATTGTGGCGTGTCTTTCAGTTGGCGATCCATTCCTGCACGAGCAGAGTATCGAGGAAGGCTTAGATGGCGACGACGAAGTGGAGGATGGGCCGGCTGAGCTGAAGCATATCCGGAGTGAAGCGATCCGGGAGAAGGAAGAGAGGAAAGCGCTGCGGAGCCGGTATTTCAAGGCGCACTCGCAATTCCTCAGCCTTGTAGGCGGCACCAGTGATGATTTCAAGATGCTCGCTGCGGTCGGGGCATACGAATACGATCCGACACCCTCGTTCTGCGCAAAGAACTTTCTTCGACCGAAAGCTATGCAGGAGATCCAGCAGCTCCGGAGTCAGATCTCGAACATCGCAAAGCTCACCATGTCCCGTCTGGCTCCACCGACAGACGTCCAGCTCATAGTCCTTCGGCAAATCCTTACGGCGGGATTTATCGACCAAGTCGCCGTCCGTCTCGATATAGCCATGAAGAAACCCTCTCGCTTCACATCGTGTCGCATTGTGCCCTACCGCACGTCAGACGTCGACGAGGAAGTCTTCATCCACCCGTCCTCATCCCTCTTTCATCGCCCACCACCTGATTTCGTGGTGTTCCAGGAGTTGGTGAGGACAAGTAAGCCCTGGTTGAAAGGAGTGACCAAAATCAAACCGGCATGGCTGAGCCAGTTAGGCAAAGGCATGTGCAGCTATTCTCGGCCGATGGAGGTCGGGACCAAGGGAGGGAGCGTGGTAAAGGAGGTCAAGGAGGGTGAGAGGGAGGTCTCGGTGGTTCCGCACTTCAGGGGGTTGGGCGTGGACTTGCCGGTGGTGAGGATGAGGCAGAGGAGAGAGGGGACGCGGTGGGTCTTGGTAGATCAGTAGCGGATCGGTGGCCTTAGCTACTGGATGCCACACGTACACTGAGCCAAAATTCTGATCATTCGAAGTCAGGCGCGCACGGGGCAGGGGTAGAGGAGGAAAGCTACGTGTGGGTGACAAGGCTGCACGCGGTAAACCGAGCCGGAGCGGCTCTAGAGGCATGTGTATGCTCCATATCGACCTGCGACCAGAATACCTGACCGGGACTGATCTGTACAACTCTAGCAATCACTAATCATGCAAACATTCATATAGAACCCCTTCTCCCCTTCCTCAGCATCCGGAACTACCCACGAAATCCTCCTATCTTGCCCTACCCGTAGGGGCCAATCTCATCCCCTGAGAATCCTCTTGATCCAACATTGTCGTCATCAACCCTATCGGGTCCTTGGTGCATCAACGCTCCATCAAGCTCAAGTGGTGAGTCGTACCGGACCGGACATTTACGAGAAGACGATTCCCAGAATGACCAGTACGTGACATCTCATCTAGAAGATCGGCATCATCGAAGATCCAAACATTGAGGCAGGACAAGCTCCTCTCCACCCTTCTCTCCCTCCGACATAAGCTCCAGCTCCTTCCCCTCAGCTTCCTCCAAGTCTACCACCACCCCGACCGCCTCCTTCTCCTCCTCCAACCGCTCAATCTCATCATCCTGATACAAAGCCGTGATCAACCCGATCGATCTCCCCTCCCTCATCGGCGCCCTCAACTTCATCACCCCCAGCGCCGTCCCATCCTCCTTGATCGCGGCCAGCGCGACAGTCCCGCAGATTCCACATTTCGCACCCTTGAAGCTAGCGATCGCTCGCCTCGAAGCGTTGTGAGACGCATTACCATCCACGCTCGTCTCCCCGGATAGGGCACCTTGATTTCCACGGTCCTGCTTCGCCATGTGTGCTTTTTGATCGATGCGGGGGCCGAAGAGGATGGTGACGACGGTGATGCATTGGCATTTGCCGAGGAAGCCGAGCGAGAAGTCTGCCCACGCGGAGGTGCTACGGCACTCATCAGATTGACTCTACCATACAGCGAGGACGGTGTAATTGGAAGAGGAGGCGACTCGCGTTTTGTACAGGACGATGAGGGTGATTGTTCGGAGGATAGTCACGAGGAGACCATTACGGATGACCAGGGAGATGAGAATATTGAGAACACGGTTGGTCTGAGCGAAGCCGGTCTGACGAGTTCGTCATCGTCAGCGCAACATGGCAGGTAACGAATGGGAGAGCATAACATACCTTGGCAACGCGGAGCTGGATGGTCATGGCGATGGTGAGGAGGATGTCGAAGCCCTGCGGGAGACCACGTTTAAGTACGAGCGAATGAGATTGACGTCATGCTTACTAGGGACGAGGCGACTTGGATATTCGTCAACTGGAAGAAGAGCGGATGGACGTATGCTGAAGTACTGAACATCCCGTCAGCCCAGCAGACTAGATCATGTATCCACGTACTAGGAATCAAGATGCTAATCAGATCCCGTCAACACCGTCACGATGACGAGTTGAGGGGCAACTCACGCTGAGAGTGGGCCACGGCAACAGCGATCGCGCTCCCCAGACACAACGCGATACACGCCGAACACACTACCACGATGACCCAGATGAGGTACTCGCAGCGAGCACTATGTACTCTCCGCATCGCCGCGAAGGAGAGTATCCGGTAGGCCATGAACGTCTGCGAGACGATTGCCGACAAGTTACACAAGAGGGCTTCGGCCCAGTCTTCGAAGCGGTATTTGATCGTCAGGAAACGGGTGCAATCCCAGTCAGCATGGGATCGACTGGGGGTAGAGACGGGGACGGACGTAAGCGATGTCGCCGGAGTGAATACGGATGATCTTGACGATTCGGCTGGAACGGAAGGCCGTAACGAGCGTGGATAGGACGAGCAGGAGCTGGGAGGGTGAGCTTGTCGAGCACGGCTGGTCACGGGACACTCACGATCACCTAGAGTTTGTATCAGTATCATTGGCTGGGTATGATTCACTGAAGACGTACCGTCCGTCTATGATACCAAGCGTCCTTCGGGACGTTGTAGAAGTATTCCCAAGCCTTGTCCTGTCAGGCCTCGGGAAGAATGGGACAAAGCGTGACTCACGGCGATCTAAGCGGATTTAGCGAGTGTTTACATCATCAGAGGAAGACATACGTGGAAGACTCCCAGAAATATTGCATCCCAGGTTGCTCCCAAGGACGACAGGCCCATACTGGTGGCAGGCATGTTATCATGGCCAATCGGGACGAGGGTCGACTCACCAGGGCAAAGTAACTGAAAGTCGGACCTGCAGACATGCCTGTACCATCCCATCGCGGAATTTTGTCCTCCTTCGTATTGATCTGCAGGAACTTGTCGTCCGGAATCAGTATCCAGCTCTCAACTAGGTCCGAGTAAGCACTACATGGTTTCAGGCGTCTACCAGACCGAAGCGTGAGGAAAGGAATTGACACGTTGATAAAAGAAGGCGGAATTCAAATTCAGAGTTCAGGCACGAAGGAACGGGACCTGGGTCTCGCCAAGACGTAAGTCTGAATAAGTTCTAGAAAGGCAGGTGATGTGATGTATTGCATGATGCCGGTTGGTTTATGCGAGTCTATGTACACAAACATGATTCCTCCACAATGCTAAAATGGTACAGATCGAACGGGTCGATTGGGAGTCATCAGTCGAGCTCCGGAATGGAGTCCCTCTCCGGCCGTTCTATCAATAACCGCTGCACCACCAACTCCGCCACGGCTCTCCCACCTGAACACATATTAGCATTCCGGCTATCCAAGCGCGGTGACCACCCACTGAGCGGAATCTCGTTCCCCTGGAATCCCTCGGGATAGGCCACCTGAGGCGTATCCGGCGCGGTGAACACCTGATCCTTCCATACCCCGTAATGCCGGATACCCAGTGCCCGCGCTGTGAACTCGTAGTCCTCTGCGAAGCCGCCCGGGTAGAAGAATTCGATGACGGTGGCTCGGGGGTTGAGGGAGTTCATCCAGAGCAGGTGGGTAAGGCCGTTGCCGTGGACGCCGAGCATCACCTACGAGAGCCGCGAGGTTAGCTTGTTACATCGTGTGTAAGGGATGTTAACAGGAGACGAACCGTGGTACGCGCGGCGAGACGGATCTGATCGTCCCTCGACAGCTTATCCATCGAAACCACGTTCACCTCCCATCCATACTTCTTCTCCAGACCCTCCAGCTCCCTCACCAGATCATCGTGATCCTTCTTGATCAACATCCTCCGACCCCATTCCTGCCTACTGACATAGGTGAGGACTGGTTTCCCGGAATGTGCCTGTTTCGCCTTCAGATTTTCCTCCAATATTTCCTCCTTCTCCTCCTCCATCGTGACTTCCTCCTCTTCCAGCGCGAGCACATCCAGCTCACTCGGTGCCGGATCCTTTTCAACGCCAACACCAAGTCCGATATCCCCCAACATCTCGATCTCCCCATTCCCACCACCGACAAACTCGATCAGGTTCTTCCGGACAGGTGACCACCAATACCGACTCGCATCGATACTGACCGCCTCCGCGGCCGTCCGCCAAGTGTTCTGGAACTCTGCACCTCGGAATGCAGCTGCGCGATCGGCAAAGACGACTCGCTCGAAGAGGAAGGATCGGGCGGTATCGGCTCGGTCGAGAAAGTCGTTTTGATACTCGTATGACATGGAGGGGAAGATGGCTCGGGAGATGAAAGAGTTCATCTTGGCGTAATCGTTCCATTTTCCGGCTTGAACGTGGGGGAGCATCATTCGGGAGGGAGAGGGGAGGTGGGTCATGCCGGAGGGGGTGATGGTGGGGTCGAGGGATGAGTAGGTCCGCCAGAGGCCGACGAGGAGTTCGGCGGCGAAACTGCGGCCGTCAGCGCTGAGATTCGGTATTATGAACGGTACTGACTGGTAGTAGTGGTCGAGGAATTGAGCGGGATCATTGATCAGCAGCGTCGTCCCGGAGACACAAGATGCAGAATTGCCCCAGAGCCGCTTCGCTTCCGAGGGAAAGATGATCCGCATGTCTTTCTCGGTGGGCTCACTGCGTCACCCGAATGAGCATGGGAGTACAGGATATGGTGGTCACTCACCGTCCCCTAATAGACTCTTGATCGTTCCAGATCTCCTTGCCGGTACTCGTCATCAGTCGGAGGAGCGGGATCGATGACGGGTTATCGGTAACGATGAACCAAGTCCCATTGAACAGATACACCTGGTCAAAGATCGTCCAGCCTATCCACAACATAATATCAGCTCGATTTCCCCTTCAAGCCTGCGAGCGACCTACCCGGGGCATGCGCCAGAACCTCCGTCCGGACCGCCCCCTCCTCTCCCCACCTAATTTTCGCCTCCGCCATCCCCCCTCCTTGCGGACTCGACTTCACCCCAGTCTTCACATCCTCCAACCACCGATCCGAGCCCCTCAACCCCGTCGCTGGCCGGTCATCATCCTCCCAACCATCCCCTCTTCGTCCGCCGAAACCGAGTTTGACGCCAAAGAGGGAGTCTGATCCGGTGGAATCGGTGAAGCGGAGGGAGAGGTCAAATTGGAGGAAAAGGCCGAGGAGGAGGGTGACGACGAGGATTAGGATGAAGTCACGGCGGGTGGGATGGAAGGTGGACATGAGAAGGGATGGGCGGAGAGGTGTCGGAGGGGAGTACGATTTGTCTGATGCGCGATTTGGTGTTTTGTTCGGGTGAGGACAGGTCTTGGCTTTCGAGAGTATGCACTGCCTTTGAAACGGCGCGAGCTTGGCTCTCCCAACGGTCAAGATATCTGTTTTGGTTTGGTTTGATTTGGTAGTGAACGGGAGAATCTACAACTCCTCGAGAAGTAAAAGTCTCAAACCAGGTGTTGCTCTTCCGCCCAAAAACATCCGAAGCCTAGGGTATATTGAGATCTCGGAATATTCAGCTTAGCCGGTGGTTTCGGGTAATTAGCTGTTTTTGTGAGATGAGGATTAGCTTAGCGGGAATCGAGAGTGACTCGCTTGAGGCTCTCGTTCTGCATCTGAAGAGACATCCGATGTTGATACCGCGGTGACAACTGGAGGGCCCTCCCAAGTAGTTCAAGCGTTGGCCCTGGCGAATTCCGCTTGCACGGCCCATACTGCCCGAGATACTTGTACCAGCGACACGTGACTCCTCCGTCGTGACATGGATTGTGCTCTCCCGCCACCTAGCCTTTGTTGCCGAGAGCCGTGAAAACGAATCATCTAGAGATACGGCACTTTGATCGCTTGATCCTATCATGAGGGATGGGGATCTTTGCAGATCCCGTGCACGGACGAGAACGAAACCGTGCCTGGCTGAACGCCTTTTTGTTTCCACGCTTTTGTCATCCCTGCCATACCCTATCGCGTCTTACAATAAGGTATAATGCCCAGACCGAGATGTAGCCCCCGCATCTCGCAACCCTCTTGCATGAAGCCCGACTCTTGAGTCCCACACATCCGGAGAAGTCTGCTTCGCTTACAAGTGCGGCTAAATCAGACTTGATTTCTGTCCAGACCCCCAGTCAGACCAAGCGCAATGCTCCACCTCCTCAGCCTAGTCGTTACGCTCTTCTTCCTCCCGCTCACCCTCGCGACCGCAGCGTCACAATTCCACCTCAACGTCAACACCGACATCTCCCGTACGTCCTTCTCCCCCTCCAACCATACCATACCAGACCAGGATCCGCGTTGCATCTGTAGCTAACGCCCCCTCCCCCAGAATGCTGGTCCGATTGCCATATCCAAGTGACCGATACGATCGACCTCCTAGGTGGGATCCCAAATTCGGCAACCTACATCACAAGGAACTGCGGATTTGACGTGAGTGGAGCCATACCCCCCATCTCATACAGCTTGGTAGACCCCCAGGCTTGGCTCGCTCGCTGACGCTCGCTCGCTTAGCAATATATCAACCTGATGACCCTCTGCCTCCCACAAGTCTGCGTCTCGGCACCCGACGCGGCCTACGCGATTGAGTATGGGACGCGGTACTGTGCCAAGGCGGGGGTGGAGATTGATATTGCCCTTCCGACGGATTATGTCGCTGAGGCGAATGGTTATTTCACGTGAGTCGCCGTCACCTTTTCAATCTTCGAATTCCGTAAGAGACGTATGGGGTTGAGACTGACTTGAGGAGAAACAGGTCTGAGGCGTACACGTCGGAGGGAACCAAGGGCGTGAGGGTGTGGGGACCGGGCGGGGTCGTGCTCGTTCTCGGCACGTGCGTTGTCGCGATGTTCTGAGCTATCAACCGATCCCGGGATTGTCGTATCTTGTTCTCCATGTAGGCTTGAGGATCTCCTGTTTATCCATGCATTCATATCAGACTATTGGATGGAGCAGATGGGTGTTTCGTCTCGATGCCACTCCTCCAGCTTGTCCTCCTTGTTGATCACCGAGACCTATTCGCCACCGAGCTCAGGGGTGGACAAAAATGGATACCAGGCGACTTACGGGGAGGAGGAAGCCTCCTGGGACTTTCGTCCCGTTCTGCCGATCTCGCTGTCAGCCTCATCATGGGATGAACGGGTGGTTGAGTGAGGCGCACCGGAAAATGCAGACCAAAGTCTACGGTCGCTTGCATGGCGAAACTCGCGCCTTTGGGGAGGAGAGTCCCGGCTGGTAGACTGATGATCATCCTCGCTCTCAGCGGTAGCAAGCGGCTGCTATCAGGACACTCACAAGACCCCTTCGGTCCTGTCGATGAGCATCGTCACTTTGAATCCGATACGGAAACTATGAGGGTGGCTCACAGAGTATGCTGTCTCATGGATCAGCTTCTGGGCAGTCGTGTGGAGGGAAAGACTTGCGTACGCGCCAAATCGCTTCACGTAACCCGGTATCTCATCCTCCTTTGCCTACCCCCGCGCACGCAATCATCAGCTGCTCCCGATTCGCAGGGAACCACACGCACGTCTGGCGGAGGAGGACTGGTGCCGAATGGATGGAGAGGACCGTTAAAGCCGTTCGCGTCTGAGGTGATGCCGGATGGTGCGTTCATCGCGGCAAGTCCCGCTGTTGATCAAACTTCCGCTCGTTGACGGTCAGTCAGCTTCAGCTAGAGGTGATTGGCAAATCAACTAATCAGCGATCAGCGTTGACCGGTGAGTTCTAGTGTACAGGAGAGCGGCAAGAAAGGAGGAGGTGAGATCTGTTCGAGGGGGACGTCTTTGAAAGGATGACTTTTGAGGGAGTCCGTTGCGACTGCGTTCCTGCAGTGTCTCATGGCCAGGGCATCGCAGTGGAAATGTGCAGGTCACCACTGTCAAGTGGAGTCGTGTCCGCTCTTGCAGGGATTCGAAGCGATCTCGGCAAGGCCCCTCACGGGGGTTAGAGAAAGGACCGGAAGACGGCTTGGAAAGAGTAGCTGAGCGGAAGAAGAGGAGCAGAGTGGGGGAGACGTTGAAGAGGAGGACAATAAAGACAAGGAGCTAGTGAAGTGGGATGTAGAGATGTTCAGAGCGCATGAGGGAGACAAACAAGGGGAGAAGCAAGTCGACAGGCGGGAGTGAAATGAGCGCGCACAAAGACTGGAAGGCTTCCCAACCGGAAACTCAAGATCCCGGTGTAAGGCTCGTAAGGAGATCAAAATCGAAGCCGCCGGATCAGTCGAGCCCTGCGAGCCAAGAAAACGCGGTAATCGTGAGCTTGCATTATTTGAAGCAGAATATCATAGAATAGCTCTGAGACACTCGTGGTTAGCGACAGGCTAGTCTGACAGACGATTAAGACTCACCCAGGCTGCCTAGTCATGTTGTTCATTGTGATCCTTGCGTCCTAGGCCGCTTCGCCGGGCCCCTTGAGCTCGACGTCTGGCTTGACCACTCCCACCCCACCTCCTCGTCCACATTCTGAGCTCGACCTTTATTGCACACGTGCTTGACGTACCACTTGTCTTTCTCGCCTAGACTCACGCTTTGTCAATTGAGGTCACGAGGAAACGCGGGGCTCACCTGCGACTGGCCTGAGCTGACAGGCATCGGCCTGCCCATCCCCACAGTCCTCTGACCCATCGCTGTCCCATGCCCATGCGTGCTTTCCGCGGATCCGGTCCTCGACGACTTGATTTCCGAAAACGTTGGAGACAAAGCGTACATTCTTGCGAAGGAGCGCAGCAGCCCCTGCCTCGATCCGGTCACAAGCGTCTAGATTCAGCCAAGCGATGCATGAAAGTCCCGGTGCATGTTGACTGCTTGATTGAGGTTGAGATTGAGATCGAGATCGAGACGGCTCGGTCTCGGGTGCGTCAGTCGCGGACTGATTCGGTCTAGCTCCGGAAGGCAGGAAGGACGATGACCGCTTCGGTGGAACGACCGGGCGCGTACGGAGAATTCGAAGTTCTGGCGGAAGGCGAGAGGTGACCAAATCTCGAACGGCTCCAGCGGTGATATCCGGATTCCCCGCGATCGACAATGCCGTCAAGTGTGGTACAAGCCCGTTCTCCTCTTCCTTCCGTTGCAGAGTGTCAAGAAAGCGGTTTCCGAGCGGGCAGAAGGAGACTCCGAGGAACCTGAGTTTTGGCAGCTCGGCCAGAGCGACCATTAAGTCATCGTGGCCAACATCGTTCTTGCCGATATCGAGGGACGTTAGCTGAGCTCGAGCAAGCGACAGGCCAGGCGCGAGGATCTGATGCAGGATTCTCTCGTTGGGGCCAATGAATCCGCAGGAGTAGAAGTCGAGCGCCGTGAGCGAAGGCGTCTTCAGGTGCTGGAATCGGATACCGCCATCCGGCCTGCCGTTCTCGGAGTAGGATGAAAGGGACTCATGCGTAAAGGATTTTGCGTGGGTTTGCGAGGGATACACTGAGACCCCCTGCCGCCAACTATTACCCAATAAAGTGAGGTGCTGCGCAGCCGGACAGAGCTTCAGGATCAACGTGTGATCGTTGGAATCGCCCGCAAGGCAGCATCTTTCGAGTCGTACGGTCTTCACCTTCTCGAATCGCCTGTCGTGCTTCCTGATCGGGCTGTCCGCAGATCTTGCTGAAGGAGTCGGGAAGTCAAATGACGGATCAAGACTAAGACTGAAAAGCTCGACATGACGTAGCGCGCTGGCGAAACTGGGTAGTAGGCCAAGATCGAGCCCGAAAGGAGTGTTGGGACCGGGCGGAAAACCCGTGCCGTGACCTTGGATCACGAGCCGCTCGAGGCGTAAAAATCTGCCCCGGGTAGCATCGACGATGTCTCGGGCCCGGGGGTTGTCGATAACGAGAGATTTGACCCATTCGAGACTGTCTTCAAGCGTCGTGATAAGCTCCTATCATCTGCGTTAGCTCGGAAGGTAGTTCGTGGAGGGAGAGGATGGGACGTTGGAGGTTGGCGAGGAACAGGTAGCTTAGTAGGTCTAGAGAGAGGAAGCGGGGAAGAGGGGACGCACTTGACCCCTTATTCTCTCATCGAAGCCTTCCTCGACCCTCAATTCCCTGATCCTCCCTCCACTCCTCTCGACCCAAAGTCTCGCCTTCGCCACCGGCCTCCCCTTTCCAACCGTCAAGCTCCCCCAAAGTCCAGGCGACGAACAGACCACCTCCCTCCAGTGCCTACACACCATTCCCATCTTCACTGCCAACCCCTGCTCCGCGATACACACGAGCACGTCCGGCGGTAGATGCTGGACGTAGTTGATCTTCGCCTTCTTGGCCTGTTTCCGAGCGGCTTCGAGCAAAGCTTGACGTCGACCTTCGTCAGTCTCGCGGTCCAATCGACGTCGGTTGGCTTCGGAGCGGTCGTGTAGGATGGAGGTGCGGAGATTTGAAAGTGTTGTTTGGACGGAGCCTGGTTGGGTGGTGGAGAGGGAGACGGCGTGGTCGAGGGATTCGAGGGCTTGAGTGTACATGCCCATGCAGCGGAGAATGTCTGACTTCCTGTACCATGGCTACCATACACATCAAATTTGGTATCCTTCCACGATACTGGGAGATGAGGAGGAGGGTGCTCACCTTGAAAGCATTTTTCCCATCCCTCCCGTAGTCCCTACAGAGCTTCACCGCAACCTCGTATGCTTGCCTCCTCCACTCGTCCAGCTTGTTCATCGCCGCAGCCTTCCCATCGAGCATGACGTATGTTGAGCTCTTGTCACCGAGCGCGAGAGCCTTTAGTCGACCAATATCAGCCTGAAATGCAAAGTGTAAGCGGAGGACAGACCCGGTCAAAAGATCCGATAGCTTCCGCATACTCGCCTTGGGCATATTGCCGTGTGCCCAGCTTGTAGTGATCACGAGCACGACTGCTGGTGACCCCTGACATGGTGTCAGATTTCTCTCGGACTAGGACGAATGGCGAAGCGGAAGTGAATACTGTCAAACCAGAAGTCGTTAGGTGACACGTCACGCGACTGATTTCCCACGGGTTTGCCTTCTGTTGGAATTCAGCCACCTTTGTGTAGGTGTTTGAAGACGTTGTAGAAGTATGATGCATAGGACGTAGGTGTGAATGTCCGAGATAATGGAGAAGCTGCCAACTAGGCCTGCAAGCTAGCTAGATAGGCGATGTGGTTTACACGCCTTTCAACACCTTCGGTTCCCTGCATTTCTCGTTCCCCTTGAGCTCAGGACCACCCACCAGCAGACGGTTGAAGATACCTACTGACGCGCTTAGGCAGCCAATGAACGTCGGCCTGCCCCAATGTCTGGCTACCCTCTGACTACGCTTGGACAAGCCCTGGTCACCTGACGGCGCATCTAACGACACTATCTTCCCGAATCCTCAAAGACTCGCTGACTTCTATTACATTGGACTGCATGAATGAACACGATGACTGGTCATCTCTTTCTTCGAATGGACAAGCACCTGTCATCCGCATGATACCTCTCTGATCATACCGCGCTGATCAGATCGATATCCAAGATATTCTTCGGCCGATCAATGACTCCCCATATAGAGTGAAAGAGACTGGACTCACCTTCCCACCCCTGATCTCCGCGAGCGAAGGCATGATGTCCAACCGCATCAACTCTGAAGCCTTCGCCACGATGGGGTCGCGTTGCATTGTCATGACAGCGGTGACCTTGCCCTCTTTCGCTTGGTATGACGCGAACTGTTCCGCCATACATCAGCCACTTCCCTGACAGACAAATTTGAATACTCACCTTCAGCTCTTTGAGGTCACCGTCCGTGTAAGTGTCGTCGAAGCCTGCTCCAGTACCGAGGTAACGCAGGCCTTTACCGACGGAAGACCAGAAGACGGGTACTTTGGTGTATGCAACGAGATCGTTCGGGCGGGCGATGTTGTGGGCAACCTCGCGACCCTGGTGACACCAAATCAGTATCCGACTGACAACATCTGTGACTTGGTCGACTTACGTGATTGCCCGCGACATTCCAATGCTCCACCCTCCTCTGCTGCTTTTCAGGATACTGCGGGTAATGCGAGATGTCCCCGATGGCATAGATGTTCTTGTGCCCCTTGACGCGCAGGTACTCGTCGACAGCTATCCCACCGTCCTTCTCGAGCGAGAAGCCGGATTCCTTGAGGAAGTCTGTGGCAGGGGACACGCCGGTACCCATGATGATCAGGTTTGCCGGGAGTGGCGATTCGCCTTTGAGGTAAACCGCGCCGCAGTGTCCCGAGTTGCCCTCTACACCATGGTCAGGGGAGCAATCCTCACTCGGGTATACGTACCGGCCGGCGAGATCTTCTCCACGCCCGCTTTCATCTTAAATACGATGCCCTGCTTCTTCATGTTCTGCCCTAATCAGCCCGATCTCCACGCCGACGCTTACCTCCATGATGGCCATCCCGATGTCCCGGCCCAAGATCGCCTCGAACGGCGCCTCATCCATCCCGACCAGAGTCACACTCTTCGGCTCCTTCTTCAACAACGACATCGAGATCTCCATCCCAATGAAACTCGTGCCGATGATGACGATCTCCGACTCCTTCGTGACTTTCGAGGTGATAGCCTTGGTATCGTCGACGGTACGGAGGGTGAGGACGCCCTCGAGATCGTGGCCTTCGACCGGGATCTTCTTCGCCTTGGTACCTGGAGCGAGGACGAGGTGGTCATATTTGATGGTGGAGCCGGTGGAGGTGGTGATGGTCTTAGCGGAGGGATCGACTTTAGTGACGGACTGATTCAATTTCAGTGATAGGACGATATGAAGAGAGTGGGCAAAATCACGGTGCCGGGCTGGAAGTCGACGCCGAAATCCTCCTTCAGCTCCTCAGGCTTTCGCCACTGCAGCTTCGCCGCATCGTCGATCAACGTCTTCGACAGTTTGGTCCTGCAATGTCCAGTCAGTCTAGGCATGCCTTCCCGATCCATCCACGAACCTGTCCATAGGCGCATAAGTCTCCTCGGAGATCATCGTGATACTTCCTTGGAACCCGTTCTACGCCTAATCAGTCACACAATCATGAGATCTAAGAAAGCGTACCATGCGAAGACTCTCGACGGTGTGGATACCCCCAGAGCCGCCTCCGACGATGACGACCGTCTCCTTAGTGGGCTCCTTATGCGTCCTGTCCTTCGCCACGGTCCGCCCGACTTTCGAGTTCACCTCCTTCTCGTTGGCTTTGACGACGATCTTGCCGTCTTTGACCGTCGCCGCGAAGGACCATAGCGAATCGAGCCCCGGGGAATCCTCGATGTCGCCGGTGAGGATGTTGAAGCAAGCTGGCGAGGTCAGGATCGATCCAAGGAAGCAGGAGGTGACATGCCTCCGTGCCAGGGACAGACGATGCGACCATCGTGAGAGAGGACACCCTCTGGAGGTATGTCAGATCGGAAGCTGCTAGGATCTTAGGGGCTCACTCTCGAGCGGAGCGCCGTACTAATCCCAATCAGCGAGTTAGAACAAGGAGGATCTCGAAAGGCTCACATGGGTGCAGAACGCAGACGTGGCATACTTTGACGAAGCAGTCAGGTTCCGTATAACTAAATAAGATCGCGCAGCTCACCACCTGCCCCTTGATCTTCGAGATCAGGATCTTACCGCCTGCAAAATCGACCGCCTTCCTGTTATCCCATTCCATCAGCACCCAGCTTTCTACCCGAGCACGTTCGAGTACATGGAGCTAATGACCGATGGCGAGTAGGAGAACCCACTTCTCGCCATCCTTGAGCTCACTCGCATCCATCACCTCCACCTCCTTCAGATCACTCGTCATCGAGGCCATCGAAGCTCGAATACTGAAGCGGGGTAAGACAAGGGGATCCCTGGGATAAAGGTGTCTTGGACTGGGGAACAGCGATCTTCTGGGGAGGATCATGAGCTATCGGAAGAGTCAATGCTGCATTTCCGCTCGGATTGAAAGGCGGGTGGACGAGTGAGCTCATCGCGATCGGGCCCCGCAAATCCTTGAGCGAATTGCGGTTCGATTGCATCCGGTTCTTACTGCGGCCGCAAGACGTTTGCACTATACATCTGCAAATGGGCTTGGATGGGCAAAGTGAGATGTCGTATGGACTCATGGTCTGTACAGAATCCAATCGAGACATGTCACGGTGGTAGCTGACGGAACCAGGCGGAGGTGAGGCATACTATGCATCCGAGTCTACCTGTCTAACCCAAGACCATCCTCAAGACACCCCGGCACGATCTCCGTCTCCTCCCCCTTTATCCCGATTCTCCAACCCCATCCCCGTCAAAGTACTAATCAGCCCATCCAGCCCTCTATGTCCACCTTCATCCCCGTCCTGCACCATCTCCCCGGAATCCTCTTCCCCTTCCCCACCTCCGTCCCCATCAATCTTCGCACTCGTAAATCCACCACCATCAGGGAGCCCATTCCTCATATTCCTCAACAAAGTCGGCCTCAACCCACCCCCACCCCCACCCGGCATCCCACTCCCAATCCCACCCGCTCTTCCCTCCGCCCTACTCTTCTCGATCGCCCTCTCCAAATCCTTCCTCTCCCTCTCCCTCCTCACCCTACCCACCTCCTCCAATATCTCCCCCCCCCCTCTCTCCCTCACGTCCAGCGCACAGATCTCGCCCCATCGCTCGGCTTGTTGGTAGTTCCCCACTATGATGGGTGGTGGGGAGTGAACCACTTGGGAGGAACCGTCGAGAGAGGTCACGCATGTTCGTAATGTCAACCTCGCTCTCCGGGGAATGAGTAGGGGGAGAGAGGTGGTGGACGAGGGTAGAGGAAGGGAGAGGTCGACTATTCCTGAGAACCAAAGCATCGGCGAGTCCGGTTGAAGCGGGACGAAATCCTCGGTATCCAAGCTCAACTCCTCGGTGGGATCCAACTCCTCCAACGCGCTCTCGACTCCGACAGGGACAGAACAACCGCCCTCGAGAACGCGGAGACACCCTCGTTCGGCAGCACACCGCCATTCAGTCTGCCAATGCCCTACACCCCTCAGTGTTGCCCGGACTCGCGGGTCTCCAACACGGATCTCGACGCCGAGGGCGCCTTGACCGACGGCGTGGTAGAGTGTTGGACTGGATATGGATGACGTAATGCGGGAGGCGGAACCGAGACGGGTAAGGCCGGAGGTGGCTAGGATTAGGGCGGAGAAGGGGGAGGTGGGGGAGTCGAGTTTGGTCAGACGGGTGTTCCTGCGTCAAATCAGCATGGCTCCGGCATGAGTCCACGAGATTGCGTACAAATTTCCTCTCTATTAGTAATACCCATTAGCGTCAAGTATGATATCGGACATGTTGGCGAGCAACCTACCATATCCTCAAACCTCAACCCCGGAAACGCCCTTTTCAACTGCGCGACCCTCCTGACACTGCCCGTCCCCACCACGCTCCCCTCCGGCAGTTCCTCCAAACTCTCCCACCCTCCACCTTTCTTCACGACCAAACAATCCCTCGGATCCTCTCTCCGTAACATACATCCGATCTCGCACCCCTCCTTCAACGTCGTCGGCACGTCTTTCAAACTGTGTACCAGCATATCAAAATGCCCATTACCTAACCGCACTTCCAACTCGTCCGTCCAGAGACTCTTGGCGGGCTGTTGTTGACTATATGGCGTGAGGAGATGGAGTGGGGTCATCTGATTCCGATCCCCGACGGTCGTCATTGATTCCACGCCGAATTCGGAGGAGGGATGGAGTTGGGAGAGTAGGGTGGCGACGAGATTGGTCTGGATGAGCGCGAGGTTGGATTTCCGGGTCCCGAGGGTGTATCGGTCGCCTAAGTGGGGTGTCTCGGGGGGTGGGAGTCGGGCGAAGAGGTTGTCGGCGTCTGTGATGGAGGTGAAGGGGGTGGTGGAGATGAAGGGGGTGGTGGAGGCGGAATGGGGCATGAGGGAGGCGGAGGGGAGAGGGGAACGGTAGGATGAGGCTCGGCTGGGGAAGTGCGGGCAGGATGACATTGTGGAGGGAGGGGGTGCAGGTTGGATGGGAGGGGAGATTTGAGAGTTTCGGGAACCGCCGGGATCGGTCGATCGGGTCGTTAGTTACGTGGTGAGGGCTTTCTGTTCATGTGGTCGATCTCGCCGTCATTTAGGGAGGCAATAGAACATTCAGAGAGCTCTATGTCAAGGGACAGAGCTATAGTCGGCAAATGTTATCGCTCGCAATCGAGTTTTCGTAGTAGTATGACGAAAACCAAAGTGTCGTGGGCCGGAGTGCCGGAGACAGATAATCAGGCACCACTATATCATAACTAACGAATACTGGGGAAACGGGTATACCGAGTATATAGTCCACGTCGTTGCGGTCATGGGCAAATCTAAACCGAGAGAGCATACACAAACGCCCAGACCCGCCTCAGCGTCGTCCGACAGTACCGCCCTGTCGATGAAACGCCGCGAGCTGGTCAAGTTCAGACTGAGCAGCTGTCAGCCGCACCTCACGACTGCGCGACACAGCTCACCTCCAGTGCCTTGATCGACGAATGCGCCTGCTCGAGGTCCTTATTCAGCCGATCTCGCTCCGCAATGAGCTACCCCATCACATCAGCACAATCCAGATTGCAATTCATCGAACTCACGTGCTGCTCCCACTGCCTGAACCGCGCCTCCTCCTGCTTGACTTGCTCCGTAAACCGCTTCCTCAACATCTCCTCCTCATCCTTGAACTTCGGGTTGTCCAGCTTCTTCACTTTCGGCTCCCCGAATTTCCGCGTCTCCATCTGGGCAAGGCGGTAGGACTCGTAATGCCCCTCCTCGGTGGATGAGATCAGGTCGAGCATGTATGTCCGGATGAGAAGCGAGCGGAGCTTCTTAAAGTCACAATGCTCCTCGTTCTCCACTTCGAGCAGTTAGCTATGTCACCATCGGCATTCGGAGGAGCCGCATACCTTCCGCAACACCCCACAGGTACTCCCGTCCTTTAACAACCCGGCCATCAGGCGTCGTAACATCATCGACACTCCCGATGATCGAGAACGGCATGACAGACTGCATCAATCGTGCATGCTCGGCGGCCGCTTCGTCCTCGGAATCTAGCGGAGGAGTGTAGACATTGATGTTTTGGGCGGCGACGACCTCGCGCACCTATACGACATCTCGAGTCAGGGACGAACGCAGGGCTGGGATAGCTTGAAGGGGAGGGAATGTGACTTACCCGCAGTTTGAAGCTTTGCAGGTCCTCCGGGGTCATCGTGTCTGCCTTGGCGACCACGGGAATCAGGTTCACCCGCGTGCCGAGACGCTTCATCATTTCCACGTCAAGCGGCTTCAACCTGGAACCCAGCACCGCTGGTCAGTTCAGCTCGAAGAATGTTAAAACACTCGCGTGTGGCCAGATGGCTTGACAAAGTACAGACATGCGTGAACGCGAAGGTCCTGCTTGTCGTCACGGAGCGGCTGCTGTTCTTGGCGCATAAACGATTCATGTTGGTCGTCGATGAAGTCAACGATGGGTGTCCAGCTAAAATGTGGCAGATGTAATCAAGCGAGGTGAGGTTCGACAGAGATAGTGGATGATGGGAAGGCAGAAAGGAGGTGCGCAGAGGGGAACATGCAGATCAGCGAAGATCCTCGAGACGGCAAGAGCTCGACTCACCTATCCCGGTTGTTCACGTAGTCCCCAAATCCAGGCGTATCAATCACCGTCAACTGCATATACGGGTCAACATTGACTCCCTGTACGCCTTTCCTAGACGCCATAAGGATAGGCTGTCATAACCCACCTTGATATTGAACCCCCTCTCCTCGAGGTCCGCCTTGATGATCTCGACCTCGGTCGTGTTATCCAGCTGCTTGGCGAATCTGCAAGCAATGTCAGCCACGCGTAGCATCCCGGCAGCGCCGCGAAAGCTAGAGGATCATGCGCCGACGGACTCACCGCTGACGATAATTCCTAGACGCGCAGATCTCGGTCGCGAAGAGGGTGTTGATGAGGGTCGTCTTGCCTAGTCCTGACTCGCCTGCATACAGACGTATCAGCTTCGTCCGGTCATCGCTGGGGAGGAAGTATGGTATGGCGGGAAGGAGGTGTAAAGGTAGGCGTAGGGGATGGACGTACCGACTACCATGACGGTGAAGTGCCCTCCATCCTGATTGACAATCTTATGCCGCTAGAAGAGGTGTAGCGTTAGCAAGCATTCTTTCACTCGCAAATGAGGAGTTGTCGAAAGCATGTACCTGGTTAGGCAAACTGACGCTCTAGCATCAGTGAAGAGCAAATAGGCGAGACAGCAGACACACTTCGCAATCCCAATCCCATCCGACATGATCCCCCTCTGACCCTGTCCCAGCGTCCGCTCCTGCCCGTGACCTTGCGCTTCTCCTTCCGCTTGTCCTTGTCCTTGTCCTTGACCGTGCTCGTGCCCGTGAGCAACGTTCCCGGCCAGTTGAGCGCTCCAGGTCAAAGGCGCAGCGAGAGACATCATCTCTGGTGGCTGACAGGGATTGAAAGCTGGGTGAACGTGAGAGAAGGCGGTCCGAGCGTGGGGTAAACGGGTCGCGTGGCAGTTGGTGGAGGCAGTGCGGGGGCTTTTCGGGGCTGTGGTAGGTCGCTTCCATGATTGAGGCTTCCATACCACCTTCGAAAGATACACAAATGGTCATACTTGAGCTTCCTAAGGGCGGCCTCTATAGGTGGTTCTCATCCTCACATGTGGATGAAACCTCACAAATTGGTTGATTTACGGGGGATAGTCTTCGATGGACAAATCCCTCTTTGGCACCTTAGAATAACAAGTCTCTTGCCCATGCTGGCAAGAGACTTATCGACCAAAGGTACTGAAGAAGGCTAAGACTACTGTTCAAGAACGCATTATACTCATGAGATTAACCTCAAGAGCAGAACAAGAACAGCCTAATGAGCAGACCACAAGAAGCCCATGCCCGGCTGGTCGTCGGTAGGGTAGGTTCGCTAGTGAAAGACGTTGCATTGACTAGCTACAAGAACCGCAATACTAGATCTCTAGCGGATATCAGGCAATCTGGTTGCTTTATCATACCTCTGCATCCCTCGGTCTTTTCCGCTCTTGCCACTCCCAAGCCCAAGGCATCATGATCCTACTCCCCGTTTTTACAGCACTCTAGAGGTTTACCATGTCCTCTGCTCGTCCGCCAGACTCGTGAACACCCACGATAGCCGGGTCCGGCCTATGTAAGGGTGCGGACGTAGCCCGTACCGAGGCAATGGGGGCAACTGCGGTGGCGAGGGTGATACATAGTTCGGCCTGATGGGTAGCCATGAGTGCGCAGTGGCTGAGAGTATCTACCCGCTGCCCGGTGTTTTGCATGGGGTACCATCAAGGGGTACCATCAATAAATCTTGAAACCTTGAAATACGTAATGTCGTAGCCCTTCGGTCGTGGAATGTGCCTGACAGTTCTGGACATGCGGTCATATTCGGTCAGAGGGTCGATCCCATGAATGACTGCTCTTGGCATACACCTGAGTATGATCCTCTGAGCAGTGGTGTCCGAACTCAGTGTCCGAACTTTCGACTGCTCAGCGCAAATCTACTCGGGACTGGGCCGGATGTTCCAGACACTCGGTCGCATTTAGGACTCGGATACGATCCGTGACAGCTACAAAGGCCTATCGATGTGTATGTTGCAAGATCTGAAACTCCAAGCCGTCGCTTTGTCCCAAGTACAGTGGAAATCATCATCACATAGCTTATTCACCCTGAGCGACTCGTTTGATCACTACTGTCGACCTTGAACAGCCTGGACCCACGAAATTTCATATCCCCGGAAGTCCGACAACAACAACGTTGGCCGGAACGCCGAGGCGGGGGAGGTGGGGGTGCTGTCTGGAATTGATTCATGATCCCCCTAAGAGCTCACGAATCTTTGACTATCACCGTCCCATCGCGACACTTCAGCGTCATCTCTCTCCCATTCTGGGGAGCTGCTCGATCATTCCTCCTCTTCGCATGTCATATCATCCCGAGCCGCCGACGACCTCGCCATCACGTTCATCCTGCTTCGGCGGGGTCGCGAAGGGACTCAATCATGAGCTGAGTAGGGCGGGGTTTGACACCAGATGAAGCGCGGAGATTGAAGGTGTGTTATATGAAGGGAAACCTAGGGATGGAGCGGCTTTGCTTCCCGCTGATGAGGTGTCTGGGCTGGACTCGGTGACGGCGACGATGTTTGAGGATTGAGGGTGCATCGTGTTATGCTTTCATTGGGGAGTACTGACGCAAAACAGCATTAAGCACTGCTTGATATGAAGACTGGGCCTGAAGATGCGACTTTTGATATCCGGCCTACAGCGATGATCGTCTGTGAGACCATCGCAATGGGGCGAGTGAGAAGGATCCATCGAGAGGTTGGGGAGAAGATGCAGGAGGGAGAATGCCCCTTCTTCAGCACGTTTCCGTTGCCCTCTACGTGGATTGCTTGGTGGGGTCTTCGCATACTCAGCATTGTGGACAACTTTTCATCCTAGCATAGGTCCCGATTCACAGACATGAGCCCTTTGCCGAATGTAGCTCGTAAATTGACCGAGGAGATAAAAAGCGGGCCACGACCAAACTGAGATTTGGCGGGAGGTAGGCAGCGCGAACGTGATGTGACCATACCTGGAATGGGTCCAGCTTGTGAGTCTCGTATTCCAGACAAGAGCTGATCTCAGATTGCCATGATCTTGACCCTCTAAGCGTCAGCACGTCATTCGAAGAGGACACATCGTTTACACGGTAGTTGGAGGCCTCCCAGAGCGATTTGCCCGGTACGCCGATGAGGCCAGGGACAACGATGGCTGTATCGTCTTCTGGCCAAGCCTCATGGGCGAGGAGCTCCAGTCGGTGGGAACGAGATTCGTACGTCCTAGGTTAATCATGAACCCCGGCTGATCCATGTCCAGTATCACGGTGATTTCTTCCAGGTCGGATCCCCTCTGATCGACCAGAATCCGAAACGAGCCGAATTTGTTGCACGAGAAGCAATCTCGCGAGGCCCTCTCCTTCTCCTTCCTCGATTAATGCCTTGTGGAAAGAGGTGCACGCAGCGTCGCGTCATCAGCTTCGGATCGCTCTCTGGCCGCCATCGAAGGAGGAGACCGAGATCCTCCTCGAAACACTCATTGATCTCAAGATCTGCTTCCTCATTGCAGCTGGTATCAGTCAGCATGAGGTACTGGAGGTCATCGACGCTGGCGTTGCGAGGGGCGACGGACGTGGACTGTCGGCTGGATGGGTACCGCAGGGCGCGGTGCTTCAACATGAAGTGAGTGAGTTTACTGTACTGTACTTCTCGCTGATTCATAGGCGGTCTCCTGGTTCCTCACGCACGGGGCGTGAACAGCCTTATGGAAAGTCTGACTGTTGTGGGACTACCTCTTGGTAAGTCCACTCTCCGACATCCTAATTCGCCGACCACTCGCCGACAACCTAGTTCGCCGACTCGTCTGACACCGATATTGCAGTGATGTGGCCGGGCGGAGTGGATCAAGCACTGATCATCACGAGGCGGTCAAACGAGTCATGGCTCCAGAAATGATGCAAACGAGGCGTGTCCCTTGCTTCTTCCCATCGCTGACGCCGCAGGCTCGAGTGTGGGTCGGAAGGCAGCTCGTGGAGTGCTAGTCGAGGGGACACCGGAGGCGAAGCGGAAGGAGATGCACGAGATCTTCTCCATGTCGGGTGAGATAGGTGACGAGATGTGATCGCGAGCGCTCAAGCTGGGGAGGGAACTCAAGGAGGATATGGAGAGCGGTCCGACGAGACAGGCTGTTTTGAACGTCAGTCGCATCGGGAAATGGGATACAGAGCGCAATAGAGCCAGCGAAGCGATCGCCATCTTACTGATGTTGCGTTGCGATTTAATGGTAAAGAGTCTGTATTGTACAACACGTGGCGCGGCCCTCTTGTATACCCGGGGCGTGATACTCTCGTCACACCCTCTCCCAAGGCCCTCCCCCAAGCCTGCCATGTGGTGCAGACCGGGACTTCCTCACTAGATGCGGGAACAACTTGGTCCCACTCATCAAGAAGGGGTGTGCCTACACCCGGATGTCGGGCGGTGGTCGAGAATCTTTCGATCAGAGCTTTGACAAGATCTCCACGGGTCCTCGCCCGGAACAACAAACAGAGCCAGCTGGAGGAGATCACTGACTTGGTTGAGTCTATACCTGATTTTCGGGGCAGGAATTGGTTTATACTCCAAGATGTGGCCCAGACTTGCTTCAAGGGCGAGTGGTCAGACCCAGAGCGGTAAGTCTACCTTGCCCGCTTACCGCCAGATGACCATGCTGAATTGAGCTGTACCAGAGTCAGGGACTTTACTGGAGAATGCCGGTGAGAACTTTTTAGCGTTTGGGTCTAATAACCAGTAGATATCCGCCCCCTTTTGGCTTTATCTGCTATCACGGTGGTCGGTGCAGCCGGTCTCTGTTTTGGCGAGCCAATCTCCAAGGCTGTCTCTTCCTTTTTCGGGTCGAGGAGCGGTTAAAGGATAGCCTTGGTAGAGGTTGTTTTTGTATATAGTCATGATGCATTGAGTCAGCTCTGACAGCGTAAGTCTGGCCCAGTACCACTTGACCTTCCGCTCGTGGCAGGGCTTGACCGATGTGCGTACTAGACTGAGCGCGCGTTGACATTATTTGCCTGGGGCAACAAGCCGACCTATCCGAGCGTCCAATAAGTTGTCGATTGGTCGATATACGTTGCACAATGGGTCTTCGTTAGAGCGACGTGGACCTGGATCGAGAATGCGTCGGTTGCGCAAGCTGTGAGAAAGTGTGGGGAATTGCGTATATACACGCAGGATCTTGTACAATGAGCGAAGGATCGGACTGAACGGACTATACGTTAGCATGTTCTACGTCAGCAACGAGGGGCCGTGGTAATATCCAATCGCATCACGACATCTACACCTAATCATCAGTCTTCCCCGGCGGCTTCCCACACGGCTGCAACATCCTCTATCCATCACTCATTAGCGGCGACCCATGGTGACAATGCGAGAGACCCACCTCGATGAGCTCGTACCTCTCTCGAGCCTGACATTCCCCGTCCGCAAGCGCTACGTAGGCGAGTAATGGTGGATGGCCGACGATGGAGGCTAGGCTGTCACGATGTTGGTGGGTGAGCCATTCACTGCGCGTCATTCAGCTGGGCGATCGCGCCAAGGCCAGTATTGCAGGAAGCCTGGGGAGGGAAAGAGAGTGACGTACTATTTGGTGGTGTCGGCGTGTCCGGTGCCGGTATATCGGGAATGCACTGTACTCTGTCAGAATGGGTAGGGGATAGGGAGGAGGACGCTCACGCTGCTCAAGCTGAGTATTGGCTGTATATCGTAGCTCCGACTGCGATTGATCAGATCGGTGGACAGCTATGGGGCAGTGAACAGTCACTTACCATGATGCGCTGAAATGATGATTGAAGCTGGAAGAACAATGATAGGCTTACCGACCCGCCGGAGACAACTTGGCACGCTCGCCACCCACCTATTGCCGAAACTCCGGAGACACAAGGGAGATCATGTCCAAAGTCAATGAACACCTTCTCTCCCTCAGTACCGAACGCCTCGGCCCATATCGCTATTTGAAGGCAGACCCGACCGTGTCTGGTGAGCCGGACGACTCACTACGCTTCCCAAGTTTGCGTCGTTGATGATAAATCTCCTCCACTTTCACTCTTCACCTACCATTTCGCGTCCAATCCAGTCGTTTCTGGGCCTGTACATTCCTCTGAGGGAGGTATGAACCGGCCGGCGCGTAAGCCAATCCTCAAATTCTATCCCTAGGAGACTCGGCTGAAGGAAGTTTGGTTCCAGCTGTGGGACAGAGAGTACCTTCTTTCCGACCACCCCAACCTGGTTCACAGCAGGCAGCGATGTTTTTCGCGACGGCGGGACAACAGGCTACGCACAGAGGAGCGGGAGCGGGGGGAGTTTCGGTGGGCGGAGGGTTCCCTCCTATAGCGGCTATTGGACGAGGGGCACCGCCGGGTTTCGCTACGAGAGGGGCTGGTGAGTGTTTCTTGGCCCGGGGAGAGGGGGGGGGGGCGGGCGGGGGCGGGTTTGCGATCTTCGCGGAAGAGCCCTTAAGAGAATCCTTTTGCAGGAGCTGACATGTGTTCCGCCAGATCCGAACGACTTCCCCGCGCTCGGCTCCCATCCTTCACATTCCAACATGACCTACGCCGCCCAAACCCAGCCTTCCCAGCCCTCCAACACCTCGAATCAACATCCTCAACTCGTCCAGCAGATGTTCATGCAGCAACAACAGATGGGAGGATTGGTACCCCCTCCACCACCTGGAATAGTGGGACCCGCGGCTTCACCCTCGAGTCAGGTGAATGGGATGATGGAGAATCTGAGAGGAGAAGATTTCCCAGCTTTAGGAGCGGGGCCAGACGGGAAAGAACGAGTGGGTGGTGACCAGGACAAGCTGGGAGAGAGCTGATAATCTGCGGGATGGCAGATGGCAAACTACCTGAGAACAGCAAATCACACCCAACCCCCTCCTTCACCACCCTCAACATTGCCTAACGGAGCAAGCGCATCCCATTCGAACTCCGCAACACCCTTCCCAAATCCACCTCATTCCCAATCCGGAGCAGGAGCACCCTCAACAGCCGACTCATCATGGCCTCGACAATCACCTGGACGGCCTGCGGAACCTGTTGTCCGGCCGGTCCAGCAGATACTGCAGTCTCCTGTGGATAAGTGGGGATTGAAAGCGTTATTGTACGAGATCAAAACGCAGATGGGCAAGGGAGATCGAGGGGTCTTGATGTTTGGGGAAGAACTGAGTGAGCTGGGAGTGGACGTGACAAGCGAAGAGTAGGTGGTCCTCGTCGTTGCACTCGAGTCTCGCTGAGGTTACCGAGAAGTCCACTGCATCCCACGTTCGTCACACCCTGGGCAGAACCCTCGCAAATACCTCAATCCCTCCGCGTCGAGGAGTCCTACCACATACCTCAATGCTACCACGTCCACGCCCCACCCGTCCAGACCAAACTCCCCAACTTCGCCGAAGATACACTCTTCTACGCCTTCTACACCTCGCCTCAAGATGTCTTTCAATTGGAGGCGGCAGAAGAGCTGTCCGTTCATGCTTGACGCGGACGAGCGGTGCTGATGGAGGAGCAGGTATAATCGAGGATGGCGATATCATACCGAATTGCAGGTCTGGCTCATATCACCCATCTTCCAAGACGCCTCAAACCAATCACAATGGTTGACAGGACCGTGCGTCGTCTTTGACCCTCGGACGTTCAGTCGGCAAAAGACACCGGACGATTTCATGGTGGACGTTTCGTTACTGGAAATGACACGGCCCACAGCGGAGCACATTGCAAAGAGCCCGAATGGGAATGGGACTGTACGATAGGCGGTAGTGGGGTAAGGGCGCTGCGACGAGCTATTCGATCTACCATGCTGTATGCGGTTCATGGTACTGATTCAATGGCGTGTATGGTCTTTACTGATTACAGGTACTACGGTTCTAGACTGATCTTTCGCAGCTCGCACAGATAGCACTTCCCACTTTCACAAGGGGTCGACATCTTCCGCGACGTCGACCGCTGTCCGGTTCACACTCCTTGAGCCGCTGCGTACGGTCCGTCACCGGGCGAGATCATCCTGCGGCGGACAAGCGTTAGCCTGGGTCACAAACCTAGAGCTAGAGACTTACGAAGCCCGCCTGAGTGTCAACTCCTGATCCCTCGAATTCCTCTTTGCCATCGCCAACTCCGCATCCAACCTCTCCTCCTCCCCCATATCCCCATCCTTCACCATACTCCCCCTCGGCGCGCCGCTCGGGAAGTAAGTCTTGTCGTTATCGGGCGCCTCACTCCACCTCCTCGATCCGGTTTTCTCGCTCTCTAGCCCAATCCACGTGGATTCGGATTTGGGACCCAACTTGGATGCATTCGCCGCGGAGAGCGCCATGGAGCGACGACGGACCATGACGGCTTCTTCCTTCCAGTGGGCTTGGGCGAGGCGGAGGCGCAGGTGAAGACCCCAGAGGGCGGTGAAGAGGGAGAGGAGAGACACGAGGGCGGCCACGGCGGTGCTGGGGGAGGGGACCATATCGAATCGGTGAAGACACGCACAGCACCGAGTCAGAAGGAGGAGGAGTCAGGACCGTCAGCTTCGAATAGATGCCGAGTGGGGAAGGAGCACTCACGTCTCCATCGCATGCCCACTCTTCGGTCTCCCACCACCATGCAGAACACTCAAGAACGCCGTCCGACCCAACCCAAAGGCGAGCCAGGAGAGGACGTTCCCGAAGAGCGTCACGCACAGGACGCAAGCTTCCACGACGACGAAGCGGAGGTGCCGAGAGATACTGTCGAGGTCACGGATCTTGTAGCCGTGAGGGGAGAGGATGGACAGGAGGACCCAGAGGAGGAGGACGACGATGGACCAATAGCATGCTGGGGGGGTGGGGGTGGGGTGTCAGTACGCGTTGGGGCGGAAGAGGAAAGGATGGCGATCGGCGCAGAGCAGGGGAAGGAAGAGAGAAGAGAGAGCGGGAGCAGAGGCCTTGGAGTAGGAGGGGAGCAGGAGCACGAGCCGGAGAAGGAGAAGGAGAAGAGCAGCAGGAGACAGGGTAAACTGGGGCAAAGGAGGGAAAAAGGTCAGAGTAGGAGGAGAAGCACGCGAAGAGGGAGAAGAGGAACGGGAGAAGAGCGAAAGCCATCAATGGAGCAGGAATCGGGGGACTCACCGAGGGGCAGCATGATCCTTACGGACAGCGCCTCGCCGGTATTGATCATCGTCGACAGATACCGATTCTCACTACGCCCATTCAGCCTCATCTTTACCCAATCGGAAAGTACATACGAAAGCGGCCCATACGTACAGTTCGACGTATCCGTCTCTGACCCCTCATCCATCAGTATCCACCATCCGACCGAGGACTAGACCCACCACACCATCCGAGCACCCCGGCCGAGAGATTCCCCTGCCCGCTCTGCTCAGCAGCCACACTGAACCAAAATAGCCCCTTGATCGGGCCCGGCACGCTGAGGAGGACAAGTACTAGGAGGAGCAGGGAGAGCGCGGACAGGGAGAGCGAGAGTGCGGGTTGAGAGAGTGAGGGGTGGTGGCTGTGTTCCGAGATGAAGCCCATCGTTCAGGTTTCAGTGGCGGATCGAGTAGACGACAATTTAGGTATCGATCACGACGAGAGAAAGCGGGGCTAGGTCAAGTAGCTAAGTAGCCCTCTGACAGATCCTGAGACTTGGTGGAGCTTAGTCGATGGGACGGGATTACCTTTCACAACAACCCCTGCGCCGTGTCCCACCTATTTGATAGGTACCCGTTACTCCGTACCGACCCCTTACTTTCCTTTCCGTCTCTGCAGACTCTGACGCGCAACCTTTGAGGCTCACCCCTTGGATGTATCCACCCCCGGGACGATCCTTTGATCTGGTATCCCCATTTCCCGGCGTTCCAGCGAGAAAGGACTGATGAACTGCAAGGAGGTGGCGGATCGCACGGAAGTGTGCGAGAGTCATAGATCAGGTGGTGGGAAAGTGGACACGATGACGGCGCTGTATGGCCACCTACCACTGCTAGATCATGACCATGCATCTACGCCGTCATACACCCGTCTCATACAGCTACAGGACATGGATTCCGATCCGACTCAAGCGGGTATACACTATGGCTACGCAGCAGAAAGGAAAGGAAAGATGCAAGAATGTCCAGTCTGATGGGCGTAATCGATGATCGGGACGAGCCAGGATGTCGACTGGTGCGCTTGAACTCCCGCTGGGCGGCGTCCGTGAGTGCTTGTTGCTGGAGGAGGATGCAGGAACTCAAATGCGGAGAGCATCGCCCGTCGAATTTTTGATGATTTCAAAGTTATTCGAACTCGACGATCGTTGCCGCAGGGATCACCCGTGTGGCGCGCGCCCGTGCGATCGAAGCAAGTAGTTCTGCTCTCCGTACTGCGCCGTGTCAGCCGTATTGAAACGTCCATTTCACGTTTTCAACCCACTTGGCTTCTGCACATATTCGGTCATCCCCGCCGCCAGACATCGCTCTTTGTCGCCTAATCACCAGTCAGTGTGTGTCCTAACGTAAGGACTTCGGTGCCACTCGCCTATCATGGCATGCGCAGTGAGGGCGATTATCGGGGTTGGGTCGACGTTCTCCAAAACCTCGTGATCTCGTATAAGGCCTGTGGCTTCCATCCCACCCATGACCGGCATCGACACGTCCATCTGCCTTCGTCAGCATGATGCTTTCTAGTAAGGAACCGGGAATCTCACGAGGATGATGTCGAACGGCGTCTGCGCCAGATGTCTTTGCCTTCATTCCGTCAGCTTCGTTCCGACCAGATTCACAGGCGTGACCCACTTGTACATCTCAATCGCGATCTGCCCATTGTCCGCCACCTCGATCTTATGCCCCGCCACTTCCAGAAGCTTCACCGCCAGCTTCTGGTTCACCAGATTATCTTCCGCCAACAAAATACTCAGCACCGTATCCTTGACGCTGTCTCCGGGCTGCATGTTATGGGACTCCAAGGCGGGAACGATGGCACTGGACAATTCTTGCAGGTTCAGGGGCGTGGTGTAGTACGTGCTGATCCCCATTTCTAGGCAATCCTTCACGGGGATGGGGGATAACATTTGATCGGTAGCTGAGGGGAGGGCGAGGAGCTTCCGTCGGGATTCAGGGAGGTCGATGAAGGATGGGTTCGCAGGGCCTGGAGGACGTTTGGACTGCGGACATGAGCGGGATGCCATTCAAGATATGGAAGATGTACGGGTGCCAATAGAACAATGGGGATATATCTCAAATGTTCGACCGTCCGTAATCTTTCAGCCTGTCGCCATGCACGGTCAGCGCTCATCCCTGAGTAGGAACAATCTGACTCACCGCACTGAGCGAATCAACGATCATCGTATCGAACGTCGGGAACCCATTCTTCTCCTTTACATCCCAAACCTCATTGACCGAATGTATGATGATAGGCTTGAGTCCCATCTGGGTCAACATCTCCGAGATGCCAGTCTGATCGCCAAGGGTATCGATAAAGAGGATGTATCTCCCTGCCCAAGGTCCGAGACGCTCGATGATCTGCTGTTCAGGCACACTGATCATCTCGGCCAAGGTGGTGAAGTAGAATCGACTGCCTTGACCGTATTCGCTTTCAACCCAAAGGTTGCCCGACATGAGGTTGACCAGACGTTTCGAGATGGTCAAGCCGAGACCGGTCCCACCGTACTTACGGGTAGTGGATCCATCGGCTTGAGCAAACGTATCGAAGATGACGTCGAGTTTATCTTGCTCGATCCCGATACCCGTATCCGCGACGCAAAACTCGAGCTCGACGGCCCCTTCGACATATGCCTTCGTCCGACATGAGAGTGCAACCTGACCTTTCGTAGTGAATTTGACAGCATTGCCGATGAGGTTGGTTATGACCTGTCGCAATCGTAAGGGATCGCCGATAAGCTGGTCGGGGATGGTCGGATCGATGTCGAAGATGAGGTCAAGCTTGTTCTGAGACGCCTTGACGCAAAGGGTCTTGAGCACGCTGAACACTGCCATCCGGAGGGAGAAGGGGATCTGCTCCATTGTCATGCGACCGGCCTCGACTGCTTAGGTCAGCGGAATCACGGGAATTAGTGCCGCTTTGACCCACTCTTGGAGATATCCAGAATGTCATCGATGATTGTAAGCAGGGAACTCGCCAAGCTCGACACGATCATGAGGTTTTCTCGTTGTTGCCGAGTAAGCTCGCTTTCCAAAGTGAGAACCGTCATCCCGATGATCCCATTCATTGGTGTCCTGATTGCATCAGCTCGCTCTTCAGCAATCCAAATTGAACTGACCTGATCTCATGGGACATGTTGGCTAGGAATTCGGACTTGCTCCGATTCGCCATTTCGGCCTGCTGCCTCGCGCTAGTATTCTTCTCGATCGATTCGCGGAGGTTGTAGACCATCTGATTGATCTTTGTCTTCAGACTGTCCATCTCGCCCGACGCCTCGACCGTGATGAAGCGGGTGAAATCGCCGTCGGTTGCCGCAGCGGAGATCTGAGCGAAAGCTCGTACTTGTGAGGTAAGGTTCGACGCCATGGTGTTGACGTTGGACCTGATCTTGGTTAGTGAAGCAGCATGAGGATTGATCGTAGACGCACGTAATCTCCTGCCATGTTCCCTCAATATTCTCCACTTCTGCCTGCACACCAAGCTTCCCTTCAGTCCCCACTTCCCGCGCAACCCGAGTCACTTCTGCAGCGAAGATAGCTAGCTGGTCAATCATATTATTGATGGTATTGACGAGATCGAGGATCTCTCCCGACACCTTGACGCCGACGACCTTTTGGGTAAGATCTCCCCGAGCCACAGCAGTCTTGGCGAGGTCAGCGAAACCACACCTGAGGGAGGTGTAGACTTACTGTGGCATGAGCAATAGTTCGCACTTGTTCCGTCAGGTTCGCCGCCATAATGTTCACGCAGTCCGTGAGATCCTGCGATGGGCGACTTAGGAACGGCCGTATCCTACAGAGAACAAGGCCTTACTTTCCACGTCCCAGCGACACCAGGCACATCGGCCTGCCCGCCTAGCCGTCCATCTGTGCCGACCTCCCTTGCGACTCTAGAATATCACTTTGAGCCACAGCGTTAGTGTATCTGACAACCACGTACCTTGTCACTTCGGACGAGAAACTTCGAAGACTCTCAACCATATTATTGACAGTGCTCTGCTGCGATCAGCGTTGACGAAAGCGCCTCACTCAATACACTTGCCTTGAGCTGCAGTATCTCGCCAAATGCTTCTACGTTGATCTTCTTGCTTAGATCACCCGCAGCGACAGCCGTTGTGCTACAAGCCGACATAGTCAGCCTTCTGCCGGCGCGATGCACACGAATACCGACACTTCAGCCAGACTTCGGACTTGAGTTGTCAAGTTCAGCGCCTAGCTCCAATTAGTTCGTGAATATAGTCGCACAGGGAGAGACAGACCATGAGGTTCACGTTGTCTGTAAGAATCATCCAGGTGCCCTCGACGTTCGGTACCAGTGCTTGACCACCTAGTTTGCCCTCCGTACCCACTTCGAGCGAGACTCGGGTGACTTCCGCAGCAAAGACCGTGAGTTGCGCAACCTCAACATCCCGTCAGACTGAACAAAAGATACAAGAGCCTGGCATACCATATCGTTGACCGTAATCTTTAAATCAAGGATTTCGCCCTGCACATCGGCGTTGACGGTCTTCGTGAGATCACCTCTCGCCACCGATTTGGTCTAGATCCAGGTCAGCCTCGGGATCAAGGTCTCAAGATCGGCACCTACCACTTCGGCAATCTCTCGCACTTGTTCCGTCAGGTTTCTGGCCATTTTCTGCCTACCTTCAGTTTGGACTACCAAAAGCCAAGAAATAACTCACGTTGACATTGGTGGTTAGGTCGTCCCAGACTCCTTCGACACCCTCGACCACCGCCTGTCCACCCAGTATACCCTGGGTCCCGACCTCAAGTGCCACGCGGGTGACCTCATTCGCGAATATGGTCAATTGTCGTACCATCGAGTTGACCGTCTGCAATTATATTAAGCTTTTCGTAAACTGACCGGTAGGATTAGACGCACGTTCTTGAGCACCGCCATCTCCCCTTCCGCCTCTATCTCTATCAGTTTGCTCAGATCGCCCTGTACTGTATCAATACCACTCAACCCAGAGGAGGTCCGCGCACCTTGGCAACAGCAGTCGTGACGCTACCGATCGACCGCACCTGCGTCGTCAAGCTTTGACACATCCGATTCACCTGTTCGTCATCCTCGTCATGCCGATCGCTGTAGGAAGTGCAGCAAAGCTTACATTGACCGTCATCTCCTTCCAAACACCCTCAACATCCGGAACCTGCGCCTGACCACCCAACTTGCCCTGAGAACCGACTTCGAGAGAAACGCGTGAGACCTCATCTGCTAATGTCCGTAATGACATGACCTAGACAAACACTACCGTCAGCTTGCCGAATTGAGGCTAGGGGAAAGCCGACGGACCATGCCGTTGACCGTTGTTTTCAATTCCGCAATTTCTCCGCTAGCTTCAACATCGATAGTCTCGCTCAGATCACCTCTCGCGACAGCCTGCCCGCCAAATCAGCGCCTACTAAAGCCGCGACAGACTTGAACTCACCTTGGTGACCTTTGCGATACTCCTCACCTGATTGGTGAGATTCGCGGCAAGCTTGTTTACGACTGCCGTGAGCTCCCTCCATGTTCCCTCAACACCTTCTACCACGGCCTGACCACCTAATTTCCCCTGCGTTCCCACTTCTAGGGAAACCCGTTCCACCTCAACAGCGAATGTTTTCAGTCGATCCACCATCGAGTTGATGATGTCTTTCAGCTCGGTCATGGTTTGACCTTCGACCGGGACGATGATCTTTTGTGTCAGATCTCCCGTTGCGACAGCCTGAGTGGGTATCAGTTTCTGAACCACATTGAGCTCGGAATGATAGACCTTGCAGACCCGCGCAATGTCCTGGACCTGTGCCTTGAGCAATTCAAGCTCCTTCTCGGCGCTCATCCCGCTCTTACCAACCGATCCGCGCACGCCCCACCCGGCTGCCCCAGGTCCGCCAGTGAGGACACTCGCTCCATTCGAGGCTGTAAGGATATTGTGAGGCGTAGGGTGATTACTGCTGGACGTGAGTGGCCTCGTAGCTGAGAGCTGAGCGGCGGGTGTGGAAAGCGATACGGATAGTGGATGGGATGAGGCGGAGGAAAAGGTAGGGGGTGGGGGCGGATTTGTAGGCTTGGATGAGTCGGAGATGGGTCGGGTGCATGTTGGGCATATGTGTGAGGGTGTGTCTACGTCAGGTGGGGTCCATTCGGGGGTGAGAAGCTCGGCATGTGATTGTGTTTCCGGCTTGACCTCCTTCGCAATGGGAGAGGGGGTATGCTCCGCACTCCAGACCCTCTCCCCAAGAGCCATCACCGCTTTCTCAATAGCATCTTCCGCCAGAGACTTCTGCCCTGCATAGGGTGTGAGAGTCACGGCGTCCGGTAAGGGTTGAGGCGAGTCGGCCTTCGAAGGGAAGGGGAAGGAGGGAGACGGATGCTGTGAGATGATCGAGAGGAGGGATAGGAGATGGGTCTGGAAAGCTGTAGAGACATTTGCGCCCAAGATTGGCGACTCGGTAGACCGATCAAGAGCTATGGCCATGGCGTCGATAGGCAATGGCGGAAGCTCGACGGGTCGCGTCTCTGGGGTTATCGGAGGAGTGATGAAGGATGTCTGGGATGGGATGCCAAGAAGAGGCTGAGGATAAGGAGGGGAAAAGGAAGAGCTGGAAGAAGTCGCTTTGGGTCAGCGCGACGTAGCGGAAGTCGAGACATGGTGAAGATATTGAGGGGAAAAGCACGAATGGGAAGGAGTGGAGTGAACCGGTGGGCTTCTGCAGCACCTGATCTGAGGAATGATCGACCTAGCCCAGTCACGGAACCGAGACACACCAGCCCCGCCGTTAAGGACCAGGATTCCGCAAAGATCAAACACGTACCTAATCGGTCGATGGGGTTTATATCATCAGGTCGCACGGACAGACGATGAAGACGGTTTACAATACGACGCCAAGGCGAAAGGACCCCTGCGCTAGTGCCCCGCAGTAATTCCGGATGAGACAAGAGTCGTATTCGTGTATTAAATTCGCCTGATCACACAGGATGAATGTTGCCGGGATGGATGATGCCGGGTAAAACGGTACGGTGATAGGAATCTTGAGAGGAGGACGAGAACGACGTCGAAAGGAGTGGTATTGAGTCAAGTCGCTCCACCAAGCAATGATCTCTATACGAAACACTTCAACTTGCAAAGGGGGTTTGATCAAATATTCTCCCCGTCGCGCTAAAAATCCAGTATGCTCTTCTCAGTTTCCCTCACTGTTCGTGAGCTGCAAGCCTTCCCACTCGGACGTACTTCTGGGTTAGGCCGGCGGTCAAGATCAACAGAATTATATTTTAGGCGTGCAACGGATAAGTTACAGGACGCTTCCCTCCAGGACCGCGTTTCGATCTTCCACATCCAATCTTCTTGATCGTCGTCGCATAGCATAGAGCCATTTCTCCATTCCCTGACAATATCCTCTTTACTATGGAGACCTGAAAATTCAAGCCAGTATGCCTCGCCAAGGTTTCAACGACTTCTCAAACTCCCCCGGATCGGGCCCATCAACCCCTCGCGGTCGGGGTGGTCGAGGTGGTTTCGGGGGTGGTCGAGGAGGCGGACGAGGAGGCTCCGGACCCAATGGATCTGGAAAGAAGTCGGATTACTCGAATGTCCCGTTTGACTATGAGGGGATCAATAGGCAGGCGTATGTCAAGCTCGAAGGTAGGTCCGATCTGGTCATGGTAGCTACGAGCTGATTTTTCTGATTGTATAGGCTACTCCCTGCAACCCTATGGCGGTATTGGTAGTCCCAGTCAGCCGCAAACTCCCACTGATAGACGCGGGAGAGGTGGATTCAACCCCGGGAGCCGAGGAAGGGGACGAGGCTTCTCCTCTCCTCTACGGGGTGGACCCCAGACTCACCCCAAGACACCACGTTCAGCCTTCCAGTCCGGTCAAGCGACGCCCGTCACCGGTCTCGGCTACCACGAAGGCCAGGAGACGAAGAGGTCCACGGTGGGTAGAGGCGGAGTGACGTGGGGAGGCGGACCGGCCCCGCTGTTCGTCAATGCTGGAGAGCTGTTCAAGGATGGCGAGGTCGAGGTCATTACGGTCGACAAAAGTGATTTTTGTTTCGATGTTGAGATAATCAAACATAACCGGAGAGGCTGATGACTATGTCGCAGATGGGGAGCTGCACGGGGCGGACATGCCTCTCAGCGATCCGTCGGCGCCACAGATGACAGATCTAAGGGACGAGACGGAGTTGGAGCTGTTTGACGTGAATGGCCTAGAACCTCAGGAACCGATGGAACAACCAGAGTACCCATCAAACGGTCTCATCAATGGTCATCGAGACAATGTGGAGGACGCGCAAGATGTCGCGTCGACCATTGAGCCTGCGCAGGACGAAGCGATCGAACCGGCGGTCTCGACTTCGACACAGGACGACACGCCGCTCTTTTTCCTAGAAGTCGATCCGAATCCCACGACTATTCTCGCAATACCGTCCTACGATCCCGTTTCCAACCCACCGCTCGGCACCAGTGCGTATCAGCATTCCGATGAAGAGGATATCGTCTTCAAACCCCGTACTTATCGCCAACCCGAACCCATCTCCGTGCCGATGCCGTCAATCGTACCCATACCTGTCCCGTCCACCACCCCGTATTTTCCAGCAGCGGCGTACATCGATCCCCGCGCTCGGACACGTAGGGACAAGAAAGCTGCAAAACGGGATAAAGGCGGGCGGAAGAAGAAAGGTCGTCGGAAGCAGGTGGTCATCGAGGGCTCGGATATTGAGTGGGGGAGCGATGGACCGCCCGGGGAGATCTTTGGCGTAGAAGGTTTGGATGACGGGAATCAAGACGAGGGAGAAGGGGAGGGCGACGGGGATGATGTGGAGGTGTTGAGGGATTATCTGGAAGGAACGCTGCTCAACGCTAAGACTGAGCAAGAGGAGCGGGATGAGGAGATGCGCCAGGATGAAGTAGAAAGCGACGAGGATAGCGAGGTGGATAGAGCGATGGAGAAAGAGGTGGAGAGGCTGTTCGGGGATGGCGGGACCAATGGAGCGGCGGGTATCACCGAGGCGTTCCAGGTTGGGGAAGATGAGAAGGGAGATGAAGGAGGTGGAGAGGATGAGGGCGAAGGGGATGAGGGTGATTGGGAGTCTTCGTCAGGATCGGGCGATTCGTCGGATCTGGGGAATATCAAGGTTGCGCTAGCGGAGGTGGGTTCGGACAGCGATGAGGATGTGGAAGACGAGGTGGACCTATTCGCTGGGAAGGATAGCTGGGACGAGACGGACTGGTTCATCCGAAGTATGGAGGTGCGTAGGCTGTATCTTTGCACTTTTTGATGCCTGATGGTCGTTGTAGGAGGCGCTCGACGGTACGGGTACTAGCGTGAACGGCCAAAAGACGCGCAATCACCTCTTCACTGCCATCGAGAACGGCGATTTTGACGACTTCTGGCCGACCGGTACACACATCGCATTGCGGAAACAGGCTTCCGAGCTGACGGTCCCCTCAGCACCCGCGAAGAAGGCCAAGAACAAGCATGTCCCTCCCGAGCTCCAGCGTCAATGGGAGAAAGACCGCCAAAAGAAGGCTCAAACGAAACGACAACGTGATCTCGATCGTCTCGCCGCCGAGTTCGACCCCTTCCCTGCCTCACGGAAGGGAAAGGGCAGGTCCAAAGCCTTTCAAGCCAGTCTCGCGCACCTCATCCCTCCATCGGCTGCGGTGGTCGCGGAGATGTTCGATATCTCTAGCGAGGAATTTTTGGCGGCCCCTCCAGGTCGGATGGCTCTCCCTAAACCGCTGGAACAGGTCGATCAAGATATCCGATCTTTCCTTGGGATCGCGGGGAAGAATGCATATTCCCTCCCGCCGATGGATAAGGAGGGGAGGAAGAAGATACATATGCTAGCAGAATGTTATGGGTTGAAGTCGAAGAGTCGAGGGAAGGGTCGAGCGCGCTTCACGTGAGTCGCACGATTTATACGATGCCGCGACTGCAAGATGTACTGGAGCTCAACGTGATTGTAGGGTGCTGATCAAGACCGCTCGTTCCGGGGACTCCATCGACGAGGTGAAAGTCCAACGACTTGTGTCGGCCTCGACGTTTTCCGGAGGCAAGTTCTACAAGGCGTTGCATTCTCGATCCGGTGGTGGAGGCGGCGGGAAAGTGAAGAAGGCCGGTGGGTCAGGAGGAGGTGGTGGAGTGAGGCACAGAGAGGGCGATCAGGTCGGTGAGGGAGCGGAGAGGATTGGAGGGGATAATGTTGGGTACAAGTTGCTCAGCATGATGGGGTGAGTAGAAAGTCCAATTCGAGGATCAGCTTGACTGACGGGGTCGTAGGTGGGTGGAGGGAGATAGGATCGGTCGGACGGGAGGATTGGACAGTCCGTATGTGCAATCGGAACTTGATAGCCTCGAAAGACTAACGTTGTGGTAGGATCGTGGCAATCGTGAAGAACACGAAAATGGGGCTTGGAGCTTGAGCGGAGCATTCATTGTAGAAGAAACATACTCACATGGATCCTGTCAATATTGTCTCCTTGTCGCTGCTCTCAGGGGCAATCCCCAGCTGTCGGCCCATCGGCATAGCATCACCTCTTGAAGCCTTTGTCCGGCCGACACGGGTAAATCGCATGCCAAACTAACGACCCTGAAAGACGGAAGTTTATCAGAGAATGGCCGAAACACCGTCATCCATTCTTCCTTCATTACCATCGGTGTAATCCTGGAACCGGTCCGCACTAGGAAGGGCTAGGGCCGAAAACGTAGTAGTGGAAGATGCATTCCAAGTGTCTTTCACTGGTTTTGATGGGAACGTGTGCATCCTTGGATGATCTGAAAATCCTAAACGCCCGGCCGATACGCTAGCCCAAGCAAGGGGTCTCTGATTGACCTTTTTATCAGATAAGAACCCTCTTCGTACTCCCCTGCCAATCCGAAAACAGTCTCTGATTCAATTCGCCATGAATGGAATTACCGTCCCTGCTGGGAAGGTAAAGAGAATCGATATCTCGGACGAGACGACGAAATGGTTCTGACATCGTGTCCGGGGTAATCGCGCTCCTCACCCTTCTTCAGGCCTCCCGCCTCGTTTATCAGCACTTCCTACCCCCACGGATCGCCTTCACCCGGAGTGCCTCCGCTTTCAAGGCGGCCACAGATAATGTATTGTACCTCACTCCCTTACCGTTCGCTTCTGGAGCGAAGCATCGCGGAGACCGCAAGGAAGTTGGTTTATATCGGCGTCACTCTCGGTCTGGCATTCTACAAGACTACCCGTACTTCTCCTCACCGGTAGCTATCTGTTCTGATGTCGATGATAGGGAACGGCGTGACCGACTTTGCCAACCCCCTCAGCCGGATGGTCCGCCTCACCTGGACTGACTTTCGCCATGAGCTGACCCATGTTTCCAGGCGTTCGCCCCAAGTCACACTGATCGTTGGGCTCGCCTCGAAGAATAACACGATCACCTACCTCACCGGCATCAGCTATAACCGTCTCAATTTCCTTGCACCGCACCGCTGGGAGAGTGTGCGCGCTTTGCGGGTGGTTGCACCTGATCGGGTGGTTGGTCAAGCGGTACGTCACCGTCCCTCCCTGCTCGGATTCCGTTGAGGTTTCGCTAGGTTCGGCAAACTTGGTCCAAAGACCACGGTGTTCCAGCCAGTGAGTACGAGTGCTCTTGGTTCAAGTCGTTGATCGGCTGGTGAACTAAGGGATTTGTAATCTTGTCCGCGCTCACGATCATCCTCTTCTCGTCATCGGGTATGGTCCGCCGAAAGTACTACGAGGCGTTCCTGCTTTCGCACATTTTCTTCTCCTTGTAAGTCGTTATCATTTTTCAGGTTTGTCAAGGCTGATGGTGTAGACTGTTCTTGGTGGGATGTTATTTCCATCGTCCGCCATATCATCATTGGATCTGGGTACGTCCCTTTCTATCGAGCTGTTAGTGAACAATTTGGATCAGCCTGGATTCCTGCTCTGGGGACTGGACCGATTCGTCTCGCTTCTCCGGATGATCATCATCAATACCCCCTTCCGGAGGGGACAGGCGACGGTCGAGCTTTGGATCAGGACGTGATGTGTCTCACGGTTCTGAGACCCCGGATCAAGTGGGTCAGCCGGACAGCACGCGTGAGTCTTCTGCTCAAAGCAGTGGGACGAGACTGGTCTATCGACGGGTTCGTGACGATCCCGAGCGTTGCCAAACTTCGATACGAGCAACACCCATTCTCGTTCGCCAACATCCAGACAAACGGCGGGGCCGGAGGCAAAGGAATCTTCCTCATCCGCGCACACGACAGTGTGCCACGTCCTTTTGTACTAGCTTCACCTGATCAAGTTAGGCTTCACTCGGCGTCGATAGATTATATGGTGTCCCTCGCTTCCTAGACCCGTTTCGACAGAGTCGTACTCCTCGCCGATACGTGAGGTCTTGTATTCGGTATCTGCATTGGCGTGAGAATGCGGTACCGGAATAACCTTCACTCTCTCCAACTTCCTCGCGATCCTCTCTTCCCACCACTCCGGCAAGTCCAGGATCCGTGCCATGCACCTGATCTGGAATGTCCGTGACCCCTCCGCGCTGGAATGGATCCGGCCTCGCTCCAAGAAGGATTGGCCGTTCGAGGAGAAGGGCTGAGGACTTGGGTGGGCATCCACATTACGAGGAGTTATTTCGCAGACGAGCCGGAAAACAATACAACGACGAGCCAGGCAATAGAACTTCAGATCGTCGGGTCGACCGACGAGTTTTGGGAGGAGAAAAGCAAAGAGCCAATCAGTCCTCCGCGAGGGCTCGATGAGATTGTCAGGTTTTATACGGGACGCGCGGATATCTGCGCGATCCTTGAGGATGGCGTCGGGAGCTGTTATGGCCAGATGCATGTTTCGGGTGAGTCGAGCGTCTGTTAAGCGATGCGTCATCTGCTGATGGCTTAGTTTGCGGCCCGACGGCGCTGGCTCTCGATACGAGACAGCGGTGAGTGACGTGGGTAGTGCCAAGAGAGTTCTGGGAGGACAGGCGACGACTGATTATAGCGAGGAGATTTACGATTGGTGACTCGGTTGAGGAAACAATGAGAGATGTAGATTAAACTCGTAGAGATCTCTTCGAGAAAGGTCGACCGGTTATCAGTTCGGGTCTATGGATCGATCGGGGCTAGACTAAACTAGCTTCATTTTCCTCCGCTCGGCCCGGTTGTCTCCTCACGCTAAAATAGCTTGATTTTCGCTTTCGCTCGATTATGCCATTTCCCGCTTGTTTTGATTGAGGTCAAGGGTGTTGAGAATTTGGTCGCCGAGAGGGCGTAGCTTGATTTGTGACATCATACGGGACCATTCAACCTTGTTCGCCAAAAACCATCGATCCGCTGCAGCACCTCCAAAGACTGGGAACCTCGACATTGGCGCATTAGTCAAGTAGTAGAACCCAGGCGGCGTGGACGACCGTCGACCGGATATCCCACCAGCCCGCCGCGAATCCATTCCGCAACCTATACCCTTGATCACTCAAATTTAATCACCTTCTTCCACTATGCAACATCCCTTACCCCTCTCCCTCTCCCTCCCTCATTTCCACTCCCACTCCCACGACCACATGACGTACCCCTTCACTCCCAACCCTTTCCCCTTCACCCCATCGCCCGCTTTGGCGACCGCCTCAGGATCCACCTCGGACATCAAACCCAATCACGATCCCTTCACCCACCAAAACTATCGGAAAATCAGTTTGCAATCTAGCAACAATCTCCCGGACGAGATGGATGACGGGGATTCAGATGATGAAGATGGAGAAGGGGATGTGACGAGGGAGGAGGATGGGGAAATTGATGGGGTACATTCTAGGAGTGGGTCGACGGAGAGTAAGGAGGGTCGAGAGAGGAGTGGGTCGAGAAAGAAGCCTAGGATCACTTTGGCGAGGGGTGAGGCTTGTGTTGCGTGTCGGTGAGCCCGGACTGTGGCGCAAGAAGGACTTCGTATTGACGGTACCGAACAGGAACAGGAAGCTGTGAGCTGGTCAAACGGGTCAAGAGGAGTTAATCTGATATGGGATAGCAAATGCACCGGCGAGAAACCGTGCAAGACCTGCCAGAGAGCCAAGATCGAGTGTCGGTACGAAGGTATCCAGAGGAAGAGACCTCGTGCGGTCATGCTCGAGGAGCGCATCGGTCAATCACCCCTGTGTTTTATGCCCTGCACCTGATGCTGATACCAAGAAGCCGAACTCGAAGCGGTCTTGACGATGAAAGGAGAGCCGTTCCCGCCCAGTCAGCTCCGCGGTATTCCTCCGAGCAAGACGCTCGTCTCCCCCTCCAACGAGGATTCAAAATCCCGCTCGTCCGCCGGTAAGATTTCTCCGCCGGTCATCGGAAGTCAGCCGCCACCGCTATCGCTTCACTCACACCGGGATCTCCCGCCGAACATGACGCAAGTCAACGCTCTCAGTCGAGCTGAGATCGCTCCGAATTCGCCTCTCGAGCTGGCACTAATCAATATCGTCCTACCATACACACCTTATCTCCTCATGCCGATCCATCCTCAGCGATTCCTCGCGCTTCTCACCCTCCCTCCGACCGATTCTCAGCGCCCTCATCCGGCTCTGCTATACATCCTGTTCGCCGAGGCGGTCACTGTTCTCGAGCAGAAAATTCCACTGCCAGTACTCCCTCGACAGCCGCCATCCCTCTTCCCCCAATCGTTCTCGCCGCAGATGCCCTCGCCTCCCAACGACGCGGACTACATCCTGCAGCACGTTTCCGGCATGGCGCTACCCCTGCTAGAACGAGCGCGTTCCGAGCTCGATTCCGGGATCCGCAACGTCGATAGGCCACTCGACCTTGTTAGAGCTGCAGTTGGCATCGCGCGCCATCTCTACGGCCTCGGTCGATTCATCGAAGGATGGAACATCCCCGTCAGCCGATTACTGATTTCCTGCGGCCTTCATCGCATGTCAGGCAATTTCATCCCTCCCGACGATAATGATTGGGAAGTCGAGGCTATGCCGAAGCCTTACGCACCGTCTTACCATTATCAGTCGTACTCGAATGCATCGAATCCGAACTTCCCGGTGTTGAGGATGAGACCGGTGATCATACCTCCGGCGAGGGATGAGATCGAGCTGGCAGAGAGGGTGATGACCTTCTGGTCGGCCAAGGCGCAGGATTGGGAGTCGGGTACGGGATGGGGCTGGACATTGAGTATGGCGGATGAGGAGTGCACAACGCAGTGGGCTTGGGGATGGGGCAGTGTCGAGGCGGGTGGAGTGTTGCCTTGTGGTTACCTAGAGCTGACGAGATCGACAGATGCAGCCTCGGACACGGCCTGAACAGCCGCGACATGGGATTCGCGACCTCCACGATCCATCGAGCTCGCTTCACACCTCTCCGATACCCGACACGACCTACGTCCTCGCTATCAAGTCACTGGCCCTGCTACACCGAGCAAGCCAGTACGTGATGTCTTTCGCTCAAAACTGCGGCGTTGTATTGACCTCAGGTAGCCTATTTGACCGACCGGAAGTCTGCCACCCCTCTCCTCAACCACCGTCGCACATTCCCTCTCTCCACGCGGTTCAGCAAGTCGAGACCGCCCTCCGCCTCTTCCGCAAACGCCTCCCCTTACCATTCTCCGACAATCATCACCCTCGCTCACCCGACGAGAGCTATGACGGCCCCAGCGATCCGTGGTGGATCACGATGCATGCCAACCTGTACACAGCAGAGATGATGATGTTCAAGGAGCTCGCAAATCATCAACCGCAGGCTTATGAGACTGCGGTGAGCTGTGCGAGGGCGCTGGTCGGGTTCGTGAAACGTCTTAGACCGGATGGTTGGGTCCATGTGGGTGAGTCGAGGCGTCTCCTTCGCTTTATCTGCTACAGCTGCAGGGAGCTCAGCTGAGATTTGGATTCAGATATGATCGTCGCCCTGGACCTGTCACTGGCCTCACGATTCCTGTACAAAGAAAGCGACCGACTCGCCAAGAACGGCCACACGTCAGGCGCAGCTATGGCTTCCGAAGAAGCCGAGATCCTTCGAGTGGCATTGGCAAAGGACTACTCAAAGTGGTTGCCGATGGCTAGTCTGCATAGTTTGATCGTGCAGAGGGTGAGGGAGGGATGGCCAGAGAAGGAGGGGGAGTATGAGAGGGTCTAGCGTTGCTTTACTGGGCAATGAGGCATACTTTTGGTTGAGACACGGCTGGTGTCGTATGGGAAGAGCAAACTATATACATGCATGTGCGGTATAAGAGTGTATCGTGGATAAGTAAAGGCGATATCGACACGTACTTGATGCTAGACCAGTCTGCGCGGCACGACATGTTGAAGATCGAGACAACACCGGCAGAGGCCGAGAAACGATCATGTCACGTGATCTCCTACATGACGATCTAAGCGCTTCGTCCTTTGAGCTGTGTTCTCGCCATCATTTGATATTTCTCTTGCGCCCGGCTCGCCCCTCGTCTGAGCAGTCACCTAGTCTTACATCTCCTACACGGATTCCTTTTGGGTCCATTGAGAAGCTTGTTGTTGGAAAGCGAGGCGGAGTCTATCCAGACGAGCGACACCGCCGGACGGATGCTGTCGCCATGCAAGCTCTCAAAGACGTGGCGTTACGCCTTCTCAACGTCTACGTCTCACCCTACGTCGAAAACTTGAACGCACATGATCTATCGGTCTCCGTCTTCGGAGGTGAGTTCCGCTAGCTGTGAGATAGAACTAGCTCATTCCGCAGGCAATCTCCAATTCCATGGCCTGCATCTGAAGAAGTCGCTGCTCGAGCGATTCGGCGTACCGGTGGATATAGTCGCCGGAGACATTGGCAATCTATCAGTCAGCATACCCTGGACGCAGTTGAAGACCCAACCTGTCAAGATCTTCATCGAGGATGTCTATGTGTTGACACGCTCTCGGCCGCAAGGGAAGGTTGATCCGGAGGAAGATGCTAGGGTGGAGCAGGCGACGAAGCAGGAGAAACTGAAGTCTGCGGAGGCGGTGGATAGTGCTGCTACTCAGGTCGGATCGCAGGGCAATGATGAGGGTGAGTCTAGGCGAGGGAACGTAAGGAAGGAAACGCTGAAGGTACTATAGCCAAGCAGACATATGTCGGAGCGATCCTGTCCAAGGTGCTGGACAATGTTCAGATTCACGTCAAAGGCATCCATGTGCGATACGAGGATGGGTCGAGCACGCCGGAGCACCCGTTTGCGGCAGGCTTGACTATCGACGAGTTCAAGGCGGTGTCGACGGATGAGAAATGGGTCGAGGCTTTCATCCAGGACAGCTTGAAGGGGGTCCACAAGGTTCGTCGACTGTCTGAACAATCGAGATCAGCTGATATCGTCGGTCGTAGCTTGTCAAGCTAGGAGCTATGTCGGTTTACTTCGATACGGACGCTGGTAGCTTGGACAAGGGTGCGGAGGAGAGGCAGGCTACCATTGACGCTCTCAAGGCTATGGTACGTTGCGTATGGGTGGCTTTTTACGGTCTTGCTCATCGGTTTTAGCTTGCCGGATCTCCAAAACACCAGTACATTCTCAAGCCTGTCACCGGGGAAGCCAGGGTCCGTCGAATTGTCCCTCAATTTGCATCCGCTAATCCTGACCTTCAGGTCATCGTCAACAAGCACATGTCGAAAGAATCTCCCAAGGTCGATGCGCAGGTCTTCTTCGACGAGATCGGTGTCGTCGTGGATCGAGACCAGTATCGCGACGCACTCTCCACATTCGATGTCTTCCACTTCTACCGCCGGACCCATCAGTATCACAAATTCCGCCCGCCCGAGGTGGAGTTCCAGACGAATCCGGCGCGGGCACGACTGAAGTTCGCGATGACTGCCATAAGTTCCGAAATTCTTGATCGACATAAGCACTGGACGTGGGAGTACATGGCGAAGAGACGAGATCGGCGGATCCAATATGTCGAAATATATACGAGGAAGCTCGCTTTGCCAGAGAACAAGCAGTTGCCAGTCGAGGTGATTTCAGACGATATTCAGGAATAGTCCTACGCTGACCCTGAACAGGATGGGACTATCCTCGCTGAGATGGAATACGACTTGCCATACGAAGACATCCGCTTCTTCCGATCTGTCGCCCGTGCAAAGGCGAAGCAGGATGCAGCCACACGCCGGAAGCTCGAGGCTGAGAAGCGGAAAACCCAGCCTGACAAGCAGACTTGGGGCGAATGGCTTTGGGGAGGACCGTCGCGGACGGCAGAGAATGGGGGGATGTCCGATGAGGAGAAGAAGGAGATCGACTACATCATCGACTACAATGCTGAAGAAGCTCAAGCAACGGTCGGCTCTACTCCGATGGACTTCATGCAGGCTCGCGTGTCCGCCAAGCTGAACAAAGGGTCCTTCTCCCTTCGCACCGATCCTCACGGGAAGAACGAGGACATCATCGCCCTTGTCTTCGATTCCTTTTCCGCCGATGCTGTTCAGCTCACCGAGTCGATTTCCGGCAAGATTGCCCTTGGCGGCTTCCGTGTATACGACGGCACAACACCCGAATCGCTCTACCCGCAAATTGTCCGCGTGAAAGACATCGAGTCGGACAACACAGGGAAGTGGCGAGACCAGACTGGCCTCAAAGATGGCGGAACCGGAGGGGCTATGAACGAGATCAGCGATGGACTAGACGACGATGTCGACCCCTTTTTCGTCATGGAAGTCGAGCAGAACCCGCTTGACGGACATGCGGATAATGCGGTGACGGTGAAGATGCGGCATCTCGAGATCATCTATCATAAAGGTTATGTCGAGGCGGTCGTCGCGTTCTTCAAACCACCTGCGAGTCAGCTGGAGTCCATTGGAGCTTTGCTAGTGAGTGTGATGTGATGAAACCTCTTTGGTGACTGACCGTGCATCTGTAGGATGCAGCCGGTCAAACGCTAGATGGCATCAGGAAAGAAACGCGAGCAGGTCTGGAGTATGCTCTCGAACAGCACAAGGTAAGCAATACAAATCTGTCCTCGAGGAAAGCAGCTAAGCAAGATAGACCATCGACATCCGCGTCGACATGAATGCACCCATCATCATCATTCCCATGGAGTAAGTTTTCACCGCCTTACGTTTCAATCAGGTGCTGAAGTGCTGTTAGTGTCCAGACGAAGGAAAGCCCTGCCCTCGTGCTTGACGCCGGTCATATCGCAGTCGAGAGCAAGCTTGCCGATCAAGATCAGCTCAAAGAGGTACAGAGTAAGCGAGGGCGGCAATACAGTGACGAGGACTTCCGGCAACTGGAAGATCTGATGTACGACAAAATGTCCTTACGACTCGAGTCGACCCAAGTACGTCCCCAGACTAGTGGGAGCACCGATCTAACCCATCTCGCAGCTGTTGATGGGCCCGGATGTTGATGCGTGTATGCGGGCCCTTGACCATGAGCATTCATCGGGCAAGACAGAGCTGCATATCCTCGAGCGCATCAACATGTCTTTCTCGGTGCAAAATGCGATCGTCAATGCGCCGAATCTCACTCGCTTCAAGATCGCTGGTGACTTGCCCGACTTACAGGTGAACTTCTCAAACAGACGGTATAGTGAGTGATGCATTTGTCCCAAACGGTCAGCGCTGACACAGCTCAGAATCATTGATGAAGTTCATCGACGTGGCGATTCCCAAATTCGGTGACGATGAGGCCCAGCATGAAATTGAGCCTGTGCAGCGGCCAGCCGCACCAGATCGTCATCCTCATCGATCATTCCGGCAGCGACCAATTGAGGAATATACACTGGATGATAATCGGTCCATTACATCAGCAAAGACCGCTGATGAGAAGGACGAGGAAACTTTAGTGGACGAGAAGGGCGCGGACCACTTCTACGAGGCGCAGGATGACTCGACAGAGGCAGGTCTTTGTCTGTCCTTGGCCCTCCGGAAGCTGACTATTGGCAGTCACAACGGATCGCGCTGCAGCAAGCGACCTTCGAATTCTCCTTCTCGGTTGGACGACTGCAAACCTCGCTGTTCAAATCCACGTCACCGACAGCTGAGCGTGCCCTTGCAAACGCTGTTCTCGAAGGTTTCGGTCTCACTTTCGATCTGCGAAAGTATGATATGTCGGTGGACCTGTTCCTCCGTGCTGTTACGCTTTCTATGGTAGAGGATGGCGAGGTCCGCGGACCTCTGCTTTCATCTGCAGACGATAGCGGGACCGACAAAGATCTCAAACTTCTGCAGGTCCGATACATGCGTGTACAGAAGGACTCGCCGGAGTTCATGACGAAGCATGAAGGAGTTGATCAGAGTGTCGATACCGAACTATCGACGTTCAAGATCAATATCGCGCCGGAGCCGATCCTGTCACTATACGATTTCATTATGACCACTTTCGTGCCGCAGGACGATGCATCTCCCAAGCAGACCAACGGGGATAAAGCCGTAAGCGCTTCTGGGCAACTTGTCAAGGCGAATGCACAGGAGGAGGCCAAGTCTTCCGATAAGATACGGGTGAGGGTCAAGGTTACTAGCGCTCAAGGTTAGTGAAATTACGAGATCAGTAAAATCATTTGATATCCTGCAGTCTCGCTCGACAATGGCGGCAAGTCCTTCGCTCGCCTCGGCTTACCTGCTGCGGATGTGGCTATCATGCTCCGCGGCGCGACGCTTCGCGTGGGAGCTCGTCTCGGCAATATCTCTCTCGAGGACTTATCAGAGGAAGCGGTCGGAGTGCCTGCGTTCAAGAAGCTACTGGCCATCGAGGGGGAGGAGCTGGCCGATTTCAGCTATGAAACCTTTGATCCTTCCGACAAGGAGACGTTCCCGGGATACAACTCATCCGTCAACCTTCGCGCGGGGTCCATCAAGTTCACGTTCATGGAGCGGGCCCTGCGGGATCTATACGCCTTTGCCCTGCGATTCGCACGTATGAAGGCGGTCTACGATGCGGCGTCTCAAGCGGCCGTACAACGAGCGAGCGAGGTCACCCGAATCCATTATGATGTCGCCGTCAAGACACCTATCCTAGTATTACCTCGCGACGGACTGACTTCGCCCGACGTGTTGATACTTCGACTCGGAGAGATCAACGCCAAGAATCAGTATCTCGGCGACCCGGATGACACGAGCACCATCGACGCCAGTCTTCGCGGCATCAACGTTGCGGCTGAAATTTCGGTTGGCGAGAAGAAGGCGTCCATGCAGATGGTGGACGATGTTGCCGTTACCGCTAGGGTCAAGCAGGCTGGCGGGAAGAGTCATCGTTCTGATCCACATCATGCAGATACCGAAGTGAGCAGTTCTCTTGGCGATTGATGGGCTCGGCTAACGTGGGTGAAGTTAACAACCGAGATGTCCGACGTCAAGATGTCCCTCACGCAAAGGCAGTACATGCTCCTGATGGCCATCGCAAACTCCCTCCCCAAAGCTTTGAGCGGAGTCAGCGATACCGATGCGTTCAATGAGTCTATGCCTGTCACTCCAGTAGACGGCTCGTTGCCGGATACACCAACATCCGAGAAGAAGACACCGTCGGAGTCCGGCGTCAACCTCGAACCGGAACTCGCTGTTTCCAAAAGTGCCGATGACATGTGGACCACCCTCAGCTTCGTCTTCTCAGTCAGCTCGATCGCTCTTGAGCTCCACGGCCCGGATGCGATTGCCGAAAGCGAACTTAAGAAGAATAGTATCGCCCGGTTCGCACTTGTCAAGACACACGTCGGGTTCAAGCAGCTGTCGGACGGCGCTTCCGAGGCAGATTTCTCCCTGAAAGCGTTGGCATTCTCGAGTACGAGGTCCGCGAACAGCGTGTTCCGGGATATCATACCAGCGGCTGAACACGATGGAAACCAGATGTGAGTGGAGTTGTGAAAGAGCGGTATTGACAATGCAGTATGGTACAATATACGACATCGGGTGGCTCCAGTCCTTCGTCTTTGGCGATCGTCACTATCGACAGTCCACGTGTTATCCTTGCGGTTGATCCTCTTGCTGCTCTTTTGGAGTTTGCCATCAGCCCGTTCAAGAAATCGGCGGAGGAGATTCCAGTGCAGCCTATTGACAATCAAGAAGCGGAAGCTCCTTTCGAGGGTCCCACCAATACAGCTGGTTCGCTTTCCTTCCGGGTCGAGATAATCGACTCGACCGTCATTGTCCTAGCGGATGACACCAACTCAAAATCGCAAGCGATCCAACTGTCAATCAAGGAAGTCCTTTTGTCTCAGCAAAGCATCCTCGCCTTGAAGGTCGATCAGCTCGGCATGTCATTTGGACGGATGGATCGACCCACTGACCGCGTCAAGTTCCTTGATGAGCTCAATGTAGCGCTATCCTTGGATACCAGACGACGCGGATCTCAGCAGATGACGAGTCTCGAAGCGGAGATACCTGATCCGGTCATCTTCCGCGCTTCGTATACCGACATTATGCTCATCATGGATATCGTCAACAAGGCGTCCGCAGTCGCGTCGACGGCTCTGGCTCCAGAGGGCCCAACGAAGGAGCCGAGCAGTCCGCGGGCTGATCGTGCCGCGGATAGTGTGACAGAGATGTCGTCCTTGGCAGTGGTTCCTGAGGCAAGCAAGTCGTCAACACGGCGTACTTCGGTCAGTAAGCGCCGCGCATCGATTGAGAAATCTCGAGTATTGGTGTCGAAGGAGCAGGTCTGTCTTTTGCCCAATACGAAGCTGTGAGCTGATGACGGCTGATCATAGCTTAAAGCGCGAATCAATGGCTTTCAGTTCGTCTTGGTCGGTGATCTGCAGGAGATGCCTTTTGTCCACTTGTCATCCAATGAGTTCCTCGTCATGGTGAATGACTGGTCGGGAGATGTAAGTCGCTTGATAGCCGCAATTCAGAGATGCTGATTTCTTGCAGATGAAGATGGCTACTTCGATCACCACCTCCATTCGGTACTTCAATCTCACCAATTCATATTTCGAGCCTCTGATGGATCCTTGGAAATTTGATTTGAGGGTTTGTGCTTCGCAATGCGATCTTCCAATTCTGATTAATTTAGGTGAACCGGACATCCGCTGGACCGGGCCATAATCCCATCAACGTTCGACTTACCGCTGCCGAAAGGCTTGAGCTCAACGTCACTTCCGCTCTCATCGAACTCGCCATTACCACTGCAACAGTCTGGAGCAAAGAAGCTGAAAAGGTGAAGGAAGGACGGGGGACTGACGCACCGTTCCGTATACGCAATCGCACCGGTCTCACCGTCTTGCTCTGGCCTGAGCAGAATGACCTAAGCAAACAAGTGACCGGTGTCAAGCGGCTTGACGACGGAGCGGACGTGCCTTGGCGATTTGAGGACAGGCGAAGAACGCGAGATGTGAGTGTCCCACATCGGCTGAACTGAATTTGTTCAGAATGTCTCGGCTGTGCGGCATAACGCTCTTGGTATTCAGCTTCAGGATACATCATGGGAATCGCTCCGTGGCATCTCCGTCGATCGGGAAGGCGATCATTTACTCAGCCTACGACCTCGCCTCGAAAAGGTCTCGCATCAGATAACATGTGAGATTCGGCTCGAAAACAACATCAAGGTTATCACATTCAGGTCGACTCTGAAAGTCGAGAACCGAACGAGTCTGCCGGTAGAGATGATCGTGGTGGACGCGCATGGAAAGGCTTCGAGCGGGGCTATGAGGATCGGTGAGCCTGAAGCTAACAGGCCAGAAAACTACTGAACAACCCCAGATCCGGGAGATTCTTGTCCTCTTCCGCTAGAGGCTGCGTATGAGAAGCGCTTCCGCTTACGGCCCTTGCGTGAGGCACACCATCCGGAACGAGAGAGCCAATGCTGACGAGCTTTTAGGGGGCTTTGGCTTCGACTACAGCTGGTCAATGCCCCTTCACTGGCGGCAGCTGATGTCTCGACCCATCCGTCCGATAAGCTGCAAGCACCAGACGCCGAAGGAGCCCGCCTTCTACTTCCAGGGACAGGCGAACTTCGATGCCAAGGATCCTGCCGCGAAGTGCGTTTTGACGATGCACCATACAAAACAGCTCGCAGCGCTGAGAATCCCTTGCAGGCTCTACCCTCGCATGACTTTGACCCTTCGCGCGCCAGTTGAGCTTGAGAATCTGCTGCCCTACGATGTCAAGTTCCGCATCCACGACAAGAATACCGGTCTGAGCTCCAGCAACTTCCTCGTCAAGGGTGGATCAAGCCCAATACACACGGTCGAGCTATCACACCTTCTTCTGCTGAGTGTGGCACCGGAAGACACAAGTGAGCCTGAACTCTAGAGACTGGGTTAACCGCTCATGTCTCTAGACCTGAAGCAGAGCGACTACGCAATCATAAATACCGATGATCCTGAATTACCAATCGAAGACCACTTCCATCTCGCAGACGAGGAGGGCCTGAAGCTCATGCTGAAGCTGCATTACTTGTGAGCAGCTGCGAACCTGCACGGTATAGGTGCTGATCACGTATCAGTACATACCCAAAGTCCGGTGGAGCGTTCAAGGTCCAGGTGTACAGCCCGTACATTATCATGAACAAAACGCTGCTGCCTTTCGACCTGGCTGCGAAGACCTGGACTGGCGGGCAGAAACCTGTTGCGGGCAGTGATCTGTTCAAGAGTGAATCATCCTTGAGATACCGAGAATTAGCTGACGGTTTACAGATGACCACAATCGAGACACCCCTACGCCATTCAGTCCGTTTTCAACCTTTATCACAGGAACCTCCGCTTATCTTACCTTTTTGTAGTGTTTGGTTATCCGAACGAGGATCGACGGAATCGCCTGTTCCTCAAGGTCCAGGATTCGAGGTGGTCCAAAGTCAGCCAGCCAGCTTGCGATTTCTGTGTAATGGCAGCTGATTTCTATTCCAGCCAATGTCCTTCGAACCGGTCGCTGCAGACATGCAGATCGTCATGCAATCCGGCTCCGGCAATACCGACTACTATGTGGGGCTGTCGTATGCTGAGGGGCTCGGCAAGGTGAATGGCAGCTGCTATGGTATCCTGGAACTACTCTGACCCGCTCTCTCTACCACAGTACAAATTGACGAAGGTCATCACGATTGCGCCCAGATTCCTGGTCAAGAATGCGTTCTCCTACTCCCTCAAAATCAGGCAACACAGTACCGACAAGGTGTTCGACATCGCTCCTGACACCCGACTACCCCTGCATGAGCTGCAAAGCCGAGCACCTCCTCAGCTGTGCATGGCTTTCGACGAGCCGAACCTGAAATGGTGTGCAGTGTCTGCTGTCGCTTGTCAGCCGGAATTGACCGAGTTGCAGGTCTGCGCCTTTCAATATCGCTGATATCGGTCGGACACATCTTGTGCTCCAGCGGCAGACCGCCCGTGGCTCCAAGAATTACCTGATCAAGGTGGAAACACACATCGAAGGGTCAAGCATATTCTTGTATATCTCCCGAGAGACTGAGCCTTGGCCGCTCAAGCTGCGGAATGATACAAACCTGAAATTCACATTCCAGCAGGCTGTGAGTGTTCCTCTTGATGGAGATCTGTTTTTCTGACCGCTTTTCAAGGACGATGAGGCATCGAAGGAGGACTGTCATGCACGGGATCTTGCTCCCCATAGCACAGCCGACTATACATGGGACTATCCCACCGCCGAAAACAAGCGGATACGGCTGGTTGCAGACGATGTGCCCTTGCCAAAGACATTTGACATGATGGCTATCGGAATACAACCCCCCATAAAGCTTTCAGTAGGTCACCGCTTCGTCGAAAGTCGACGAAAGCGGCTAAGAGCTTGATAGCCACGTCAGACCGGCAAGAAATCCGTCACCCTTTCGCTTGACATTCAAGCCGAAGGCGGGTCTCAGCTCCTGGTTATCTCACCGTATAACGAGGATACGAGCGTATACAAGCCACGCCGAGGTGCAGCCTCCACCATGAAACGGTCAGACAGTACCGACAGTCTCACCACGTCGTCGTTCGAGACAGTGACCGTCAATGAGAAAGCCACGATGATGGTCACGGTTGAGCTTGAGGGTATCGGTATCTCAGTGATTACCAAGCGACCGGACGAACTCGTCTACCTGTCGCTTCGGGGCTTGAAGGTTGGCTACTCGGACTATCCGCAGTATTACGATGCGTTCGTGGACTGCAAGTGGATCCAGATCGACAATCAGCTATTCGGCGGTCTCTTCCCAATCATTCTGTACCCGACGGTAGTACCGAAGGACGGGAAGGAGCTCGAGTCACACCCGACTCTGCAGGCTTCGGTGGCGATCCTCAAGGATCAGTGTGGGTGTTTTGGAGGAGATGCTATTGCGGTGCTCACATATCTCTAGCGCATGGTGTCTACTTCATCAAATACGCTGCAATCCTGCTGCAAACGATGACCATCGAGCTCGACGAGGATTTCCTGTTCGCACTGCTTGATTTTGCCAAGTTCAAGGATGCTGCGTGGAAGGAACCCACGAAAGAGTCTGTACCTCTATGCGTAAGATCGCCAGTAAAGCTGATACGTTTGCAGCATCCTTATCGAGAACCCGAAAGATATCCCGGAGCCGGACATTGCGGCCTCGCAGGCAGATGTCTTCTTCGAGGCCTTGCAGCTGCAGCCTATGTCCCTGGAACTATCCTTCATGCGGACTGATCGCGTCAATGTCGATGAGAAGTGCGGCTTTCCCTTGGACAGCTTGATGTCGCGCTAACGACCGGACAGAGTGTCGACGCGAAACCCCTTCTATTACGCCATGAACGCCCTTACCATGACTCTCGGTAACGTGAACGCAGCACCGGTAAACTTCCGCGCCCTCTTCCTCGAGAACGTCCGACTCAGTATCCCTTCCCTTCAAGAGCGCGTGCAGCTTCATTACCAGGAGCAGTTCATGGCACAGATCTACCGCGTTCTTGGGTCGGCCGACTTCCTTGGGAACCCGGTCGGACTGTTCAACAACATCAGTTCGGGCTTTTCGGACATCTTCTACGAGCCGTATCAGGGCATCGTTATGCATGGCAACAAGGACATCGGGCTTGGCATCGCCAGGGTGAGTAGTCGGTATCCCGATGTATGGTATGCTGACTGCCGATCAGGGCGCAACAAGCTTCGCGAAGAAGACCGTTTTCGGGATCACAGACAGTATGACCAAGTTCACAAGCAGTATCGGAAAGGGTCTATCCGCGGCGACTCTTGATGCCGAGTACCAAAACAAGCGGAGAATGACGCAACGGCGGAACAAGCCGAAGCATGCTTTGTATGTTTGGGACTTTTGTCAAGCTGGAAGAGCTGACGATACCCTTAGGTATGGTGTCGCTGCTGGTGCCAGCGCATTCGCAGATAGTGTCACCAGTGCATTCGAGGGTGTGGCGTCCAAGCCGATGGAGGGTGCGGAGAAAGGTGGAGCCGCTGGATTTGCCAAAGGTGTCGGAAAGGGGTTTGTCGGGTAAGTAGTCCGCTGAGAAGCCAGACGTCTGCTGACCCGCGCTCAAAGACTCTTCACAAAGCCCGCGGTCGGTGTGATGGACTTCCTTTCCGCCTCAACCGAGGGCATCCGAAATACAACTACCGTATTCGATCAGAATGATCTGGATCGGGTGCGCTTACCGCGGTACATCGCATCAGACGGGGTTCTGAGGGTCAGTCTTGTTCACCGGCTATCGTGATTCTGCTAATTCGTCTATCAGCCATTCTCAGCACGAGAAGCCCTCGGTCAATCCTGGCTGAAAGATCTCGATGCTGGAGCATACTTCCATGAATCATACATTGCTCATCTCGGTACGTCCTGTTTCCGTCGGAAGATCGCCGTGTTAACGGGACCTCCAGACGTCCCCGGCGATGATGCTGTCTCGATCCTCTCGAACAATCGACTCCTCTTCGTTCAGCTCCGGAAATTACGGGTCATCTGGCAAGTACCCTTCGAGGAGCTGCAGTCGCTCTCGCTCGAGCAGAGCGGTATTGCTTTGATCCTGCGAGGAGGCACACCGGGACCGTTCTTGCCGATCGGAGAACAGACGGGACGCGAGTGGTTCTTTAAGAATATTGGAAAGTGCGTTGGGCGTCTACAATCTGATGGCATGGATATTGAAACTGATTGTGCTGCTCAGGATTGTGATGGCGTACAACAAACTTCACGCGCAGAGGGATGATTGATTCATTGTCATGCGGCTTGCCGAGATCTCACGATTGATACCTTGACTGTAGCTATATCAGAGGATGGCTTGAATACCCAATCCGGAGCGATACCATAATGTTGCATGGTATATGAGGTCTTGATGTATACATGGTTACCGGTATAAAACAGGACGGGGAATGCAAGTTACAATGGGGTCATGTAATCCACTTCATCGCCGTGACCCCTTCTTCTTCTTCTTTCCGCCGTCATCCGAATCGTCATCGTGCTTGTCGTGCCGTTTCTCGTCGGCTAAATACGATCTCAGTTGGGTGACAATTTGAGACTCGGTTTCACTTACCCCGCTTAGCTTTCCGCTCCAACTCATCCCAGTCCTCGCCCTCAGACTCATCGTCGTCCAACGACCCAGACGCGTCTGAGCCCTCGCCCTCATCGACTGTCCGGTCATCAATTCCGACACTGATTGCATGAGGGGAAAGTGCGTACAGTCCGAGCCAGATTCTTCGCTGGCGTCAGATTCATCGGCCACAGAGCTTTCGTTGAACTCTGATCCCTCCTCCGATTCGGATTCTTCTGAATCTTCTCCGGCACCGGTAACAAAGTCCCACCCTCCGTCTGCGTAGAATGCGTGTGGATCCTCGTTGATCGTCTTCATTATTGCACCCCACGTCAGGTTGACTGGTCCTTCGGAGATCGGAACATCGCAGGAGTCAAGCCATTCCTTGACATTGTCGAGGTGATCCACAGGTATGCCGTTGATAGGTTTCGGGGCCTTCTTGAAATCGTTGAAGACGAAGACCATGTCAAAGTTCTTCAGCCCGAATTGAACTCGCTCAAGGTGGACGATCTCCACTTCAGAGAGGGTGATGACGGTGAATGGATACTCGGAGAGATGTATGAGACAGTTGGTGGTGGGAAGGAGCAGAACCTGTGATCGATTCGGGACACCGCTGAAACCAAGTTCCCGGAAAGGCATGTCGACTTCTAGCTCAAATTGCTGCGCTTGAGCTGCCGATTCGATTCGCCGTGCAAAGTCGTGAAACTGTTTGTCAAGCTCTTGCCGTCGCTTTCGATCTTCTTGCTCTTGCTCAATCTCGTCCTCATCGCCATATCGCGCACGGCGCTTCTTACCGCCAGTCTCGTCAAATGACATATCGGTGACTTCGCGATAGAATTGTACGTCCTGAGTAGTTGTCAGCGGTGAAAGGTAGCTAATGACTCATGTACAGAGGTCTTTTTCTTGCCGAGCACGATCGGGGCTTTGAGGTGGACGTGTATAAGGACGATGAGCTCTTTCTCGCTCGGCTGAAAGAAGAGGTGTTTGATATTGCTGAAGAGGAGGTCTGAACCCGGTCAGCGAGATCTTTGGCGGGAATTCTCGGGATCTACCGATTTTCGATGCAGGTCCATCCGGCCGGAAGCGAATACCATTTTGATGAATCTCGAGGTTTCCATCTGTCTTCTTCCCTTCCGGCGCGGGTCTGGGATATACCTGCTTGAGGACGTACGGATGCCGACCTATACCGAGTCAGCTATCGCCCTCACCACACCATCGAGACCAACCCTTGATCTCGATCAGCGTCTCCTGCTCGATCACATCCGCAAACTCTTTCCGCTCCGCTTCACGCTTCGTAGCCGCCTTCTTCAGCCCCGTGATGGATTCGTAGACCTTCAGCATATGCCGTTGATCCTGAGACCGGAATGATGCCGATCGGACGAAGGTCGCGTCAGGGTCCTCGAAAGGCTGACGACAGAGTCAACTTAGGCGTCCCCGACGGACCGATCCCACATACCATGTCCTCCTTCTTGCCCGCGATCTGACCAGGTGATTGGAAATTTATCCGAAGGACAATATGGTCGACCTCCTCGGTCTTCGTGACATTCTTGATCGTCGAGATGTGGAATGGTACGGCGTGGCCATATACGGGCAGGATGACAGTCTGTCGTTGCTCATCTACGTGTATCTACCAGATGATCAGCCTCTATCAGAGTCTGAGTTTTGAGCTCACCCTCCGCTCCTCGACCGCCCTAGGCAATTGCTCCTCCCTGCGATAGCTTTCATAGCGCTTGATCACTTTTTCTTGCCCCGACTTGTCTCCACCAGCTCCATCCGCCCATTTCTTCAGCCCATCCGCATTCCGCTGTGCATGGAGTCTCGCTTGGTTGGCTTTGATCTTCTCTGCCGTCGTCTGCTCAACCTGATCTCGTTGCCCGCCTCGGGTCTTTCTGGGCAGAATTCGTCCTCCGACCGCGGAAGCTCGCGCCTTGGCTGGTGACTTGCCGTTTGTTTGAGGTTTGCCGTTTGTTTGGCCGTTCGTCTTCTTCTTGCTTGGCTCCGGCTCGACTACTTCGGGCTCGTCCTCGTCCTGCGGTGAGCATTAGCTCGAATCCTATCAAGCGGGCGATCCACGTGCCTCAAGCTCCATGACTACATCCTTCAGCTTGGTGCATCCGTCCGTCAATACCATTGCGGTGTCTTTGCCAACTTTGACCGTATCGGATAAAAGCAACGAGTATCTGAGGTCCGATCAGATGCAGTTGGAAGACTATGGGCTGGCCTTACTTTTGGCCCTGCTTTTTCTGGTCTGGAAGGTCATTGAAGCCCAGCAAGAGCACCAAGACCATGTTCTCCTTGAGGGTACGAGCATTCTTCGGACCAAGGGCGTAGTTGCTATCCCGGAACTCGATGCCAGTCTGAGAAAGATTCGTCAGAAAGGCTGCTGACATGCATGTGCGACTCACAGCGAATCCGATGCTTTTCACGAAAGCTTCTCCCAATGTCGAGCTCTTGCCCTGAACGAAGCTATGGACGTGCTTGTAAACATCTTTGATCACGGCACCCTCCTTGAGCATCTTGAGAGCTTCTTGCCGGGCTTCGAGCAAAGTCGAGTAGTAGCTCTCGTGTTTCTACTTGGCTCAGCTTCGTATAGGCGGCTCATAGACGTGCGAAACTCACCTTTCCAGGGCTGATAAGGAAGGTCCGTCCCATGCTTGAGCAGTATCCCTTGTACTTGATGCCAAGGCTGGCGAGAATGACATCGGGCTTGAGGTTGTCGTTGTTGGACACAGCTGAGACTCTCAGATCGTATTTCCCGCCAGATTGAACGATTGGCGAGTACACCCATTCCGTGGATGCAAAATCGAGCTATAAAACCCTCAGCTCCGGCTCTGTCCGGTGGCCATCTAAGTGGCGAGCTCACCTCGCCCAGTGAAGGATTCTTGTTCCATAGCTTCATATCGGCGCCCTTCTCATCGTTCCCGATTTTCTCCTCGATCAGTCTGTTCACCTTGATCAGCGAAACGAGCAAAACACATGACCTGATACTTACTGTGAAAACTGTTCGTGGGGTACTTTCGTCCCTCGATCGATGATGGCCTCCATCTTTGACTTGAAGTAATGAATCATGGCTGTCGATGTCAATTTGGCACCGGTGATGATGTGTTTCTGGGGAATGTCAGTCTCGCCTCGATTCTCTCGTAGATATTCCCACCATTTCCTGCCCGTCCTTCTCTGCCAAGATCTCCGACATGGCTGCTGCGACGTCCACCATCTCGATGCCTGCTTTAGATGATGAAATCCTGTGCCTTCCGATCAGTAATCATGCGGCACAACGCAGCGAGGGCAGAACATACGCTTTGGTCCACTCATCCACCAGCTTCCCTATCGGTTTGTCCTTCGGCAGATATCCGATCTTCGCATCTCCGAGGGACAAGATCAGATCAGGGATGATCTCTGTGTCGGAAATCCGTCAGAAATCGCCACCTTGGCCCGAACGCTCAACTCACGGTTGCTCGCTTCATCCTTCCCCTTCACCTGAATGTCTATCTCGACCCCTCCTGTAGACGACAGCTGCTTCAAGATTTTCGCTGGAGTATGAGCTGTCAGCTGGGCATCCACCAGACAAACGTCGCGAATCAAGCAGCTGTTTGCAGTAACCGAGACTGACCTTTCGAAGAACTGCATACAAACGTGACTTTCGGGGGTGATCGAGTGAGGATGATGAGAGTGGAAGGAAACTCGTATCCGAGAAGATAAGTCTATGGACGTCAGCTCTTGCCGTCCTGGCACCTCGAGCCCTTTGTCGCCTCAATCCTCGGAACCATACGCCGAGTTCTGAGGCGGCGTGCCGAAAATCCGATGATACAGCAGCTCACCTGAAGGGCCGATGTCTTCGTATATGTGATTGCCTCATCGTTCGGCTCGCCCATCAAGATTTGCAGAGCCGAGAGATCATTGAGGTCCGCCGTGTCCGCTGTGGACTTCTATACTCGCAGAAGGGTGATTGAGACGGACAGGGAGGTGGAGGAGACAGACGAAGGGAAGAGGTATGCGATCAGCAAATGGCATGAACCCCAGGGGTATAGCCCACCTCCCATTTCGAAAAGATCTTCTCGGCCCGCTTGAAGAATAGCCCAGAGTCGAGCTTGACGTCCGACATGATTCAAGGTGTCTCGAAGCTTAATGGGAATCCAACTGCGGCCGGAAACCCCCAAGAGTCGTCGAGGGTTTTGCTGAAGGGCGCGAGGTGCTGAGATTGCAAAGGTGAAGGTGAGGAGAAGAGAAGGAATGAGAGTTGTCAACTGGCGTTCCAGTGCTCGGATTTCAGCGTTCAGCGCTTATTCCGGTGTGGCGGCGACACCGGAATACGATACGATTTGATCAACAATTCCCATAGGAGCGAGAAACATGGCGCCCAACAAGGGCGTCTCCGCCTCCAAAGGCGCTGCGAAAGCTGTCAAGAAGTCTAAGCAGGCCGAAAAAGCCGCCAAGAAAGAGTTACAGGCGATCAAATCGAAAGGCAAGGGCAAGCTCGAGGATGAGGAAGAAGATCTCGAAGCTATACTGGAACGATACCAGCAGGAGTCACGAGCGGTAAGTGTTTCCATCCTTCTGCGGGATCCCGATATTCTGCTCACGGGTGACTAGAATGCAACGGCCACGGTCACAACCCTCGACACCTTCCCTCCACCCCGCACCGGCGCTCTCCTCCTCCCCTCCCCAGAACCGGGGGCCAACCATCTCTACCTTCTCTTCGGCGAGTACTTCGATGGTTCTCGAGCGACATTCTACGATTCGACGGTGAGATACGATATCGGGAAAGATGAGTGGAGGGAGTATAGATCCGGGTCTGCGCCGGCTCCGAGGAGTAGTGCGGCTGGGGTGGGTGTGCCGGGTCTAGGGGATGGCGGGGGGATACTCATCTTCGGCGGGTCCACAGGTCTCTATACTTCAAAGCGCTGACTCGGAATCAGGAGGGGAGTATGCGAGTCCCACCCAGACTACTTTCCACCACTACAAGGACCTGGTAAGATAACCTTTGGAGATTGGGTGAGGACGCTGAACGGCGCAGTAGTGGCTCTTCAGCGTGAAGACACATACCTGGGAGAAGATCGAGACTAGGAAGGGTCCTTCCGGACGATCTGGTCATCGGTCAGTACCCGCTCATCCCGATCAGCGAAGAAATTGTTATCAGATGGGCAATGGCGGCTGACACCGGGACCAGCATGATTCTTTGGCGACAGTACATCATCCTCTTCGGCGGATTCATCGATCTAGGCATCAAGAGTCGGTCTACTCTACAATCATTCTCTGGGTATTCGACTGACGTGATCAGCAAACTACCTGTCGGATCTGTGGATCTTCGATACCGAGGAATTCAAATGGAAGCAGATTGAGCATATAGACAAGGACCGTGCGCCGGGGTAGATCTTGTTCCCCTGATCCCCGAATATAGCTGAGAGGCGGGGTCTTTTCAGAGCAAGAAGCGGCTTCTCCTTCATCCCTTGCCTAGAAGGTGCGATACTCCACGGCGGATATCGGAAGGAATACGTCAAGTGGACTCGACCGAAAGGTTTGCCTTTGGACGATACATGGCTTCTACGGTCAGTCAACCGGATAAAATCTTACAACAAGCGGTGTTGACGAGCCCCATTTTTGTAGCATGGATACCGATCTGACCAAGCTCAAATGGGAACGACGGAAACGGTCCATATACATGCCGTCCCTGCGCTCAGGGTGCAGCATGACATACTGGGCGAGTAAAGGCATGGGCGTGATGTTTGGTGGTGTGCTGGACGAGGAGAAGGATGAGGAGAACATGGAGAGCGTGTTCTTCAACGACCTGTAGGTGACCGATCTCCCAGTGTCCTTCCGTGCACTAGCTGATGTAGGCATTAGCTTCGCGTACAACCCGCAGGGGCATGGACGGTGGATGAGCTTGAACCTCAAGAAGAGGAAACAGGTTGGCGGGAAGAGGAGACTGAACAAGGTGGAAGTGCCGCACGAGGAGGAGGGCGGAGAGGACGGCGAGGATGACGGAGACGTCGACATGGACGATCACGAAGTGAGCTTCTCCAACACGAGGCGTTGCTCATGATGGCCAGCAGGAGGATGAAGCGGCAGACAAGCTCAGGGAGAAGCCGACTCCGGTTCCGATGACCGTGGACGAACCCGAGGACGACGCCGATGACCCCCTCAAGACAGTCCCCTTGACGCGGTACAACGCGATGCTCGCCGTCGTCCGCAATACACTCTACATGTATGTTTTCCTGATTCACCCGAATACGCCACCAGTCTCACATTCTCAGCTACGGCGGGATATTCGAGACCACTTCACCTGCCCGCGAGTACACCCTTGACGACTTTGTGACTCTCAACCTCGAGAAGCTTGATCGGTTTGTCCATCTGCGGGGTACTGGACTGGACGAGCTTGAGTGGCGGGGAAGCGACGATGAGGATGGACTGGACTCCGGGTCGGACGATGAGGAGGATGAGGGGAGTGAGGAGGAAGGAGAGGATGGGGATGAGCTTGGGGAGCTTTTGGACGAGGGGGAGATGAATGAGGAGGAGAGGGAAAGGAGGCACGCGGGTCTCACCCAGGCTGAGAAGGTAATTTTCCGCCCATAAAACTTCGATCAAAGTCAATACTGATACCACTCCACATAGGAAGCCTTGCGGAAATCTGCGACGAGGTTTCTTGGAATCGCGAAAGACACCACACGATCCGAGGAAGACGTCCTTTCCACGCCACTACCAGACGAGAACCTCCGCAAGTTCTACGAGCGATCCCGTGCGCATGCAAACTCCTTTCTCTTTCCCATACTGACTTTGAAGATTAGGCGAGTTCTGGGCTGCTACGGCCTACGCTAAGTCCGGTACGCGCGGTAAAGAACTCCGTCGCGAAGGCTTTCGTGAGTCTCCCATTCGTGATTCAGGCTGAGAGTACTGACGTCATCCGCAGAGTTGGCGAGCGGGAAGTACGAGGTGTACAAGCCGGTGCTGGAGGAGATCGAGAGGATACAGAGGGAGGCGGAGGTCGAGGGGGATCAGACGCGCCGGATGGGCAGTGGCGGTGGGGAGGGACGGAATCGGCGTTGACGAAGCTTGTTTCTGCAATACTTGATCGGCTAATCATCAGCATCAAACGTGATCTCCCCCTCCCTTTGGTCATCAGGTTTCACACCCGAGATTGGCGGTGCTGGTCCTCTGACCGGAGGCAGACCTGACTCCACGTAGTAAACGCCTTTCCAAGACTAATGGGTTCAGATCAGGGAACAGCGCAACCGACTCAACAGCTCCAACTCCTATCGGTTCTCCCATCTCATACAATCTCCGCTTCACCCCCTCCATGGACCAATATCGAAGCTGACGGGTGGGGATAGGTGACAGCTCGCCTGGTCCAGCACAATACCGTCGCTGCAGGCATCAAGTACGAGTGTCAGCCGTCCATTACCCTCGACTGGCCCTGAGCCTGACTGTGCCGGGGCAGACTGGTTTGGCGCATTGTATCAGTCGTTTCCCGTCGAGGTGAGATCATCAATCGAGCAAGAGCTGATTATGACAGCTCAATGCGTATTTCGTCATCATGAAGCTCGCCAGATCACATAGTACGATATCATCTTCCGTCGGTGGGCTTGGGTGAGTCCAGCCCCGCGGCGCATGAATCCTCTAACGCGGCTCAGGCTACCGATGTATTTTACCGTCACTCCTTCGTCTTTCCTCGATTAACCATACTAATGTGAGGACGAAAGACTGTTGATTCCGTCTATGGCAGAACGCCTCAGGATGGCCGACACCAACTCGACGCTCGTCTTCCAGACCTACCTCGCTCAGGCCACACGCAAAGGTGCGTTGGCCAATTGCAGTGGCACTTACGAGCAGTGTTCTACCTATGACGAGTGTATCGACTTTCGCCACCTCCATCCCTGTCGGGCAGTGGTACCGGTAGGTCATATCCATCGTTTTTCTGATGTTCGGGCGGCTGATCTGGCACAGTCTTGGGGAAGATACTCTTAGCTGTCAATATCTGCATACCGCAATGTTGCCTCTCCGACCGAGTGTGCATTGCGTCCACGTCGGTCCCTCTGGTGGAGACATGTGCATTCCGAGGTATGTCTCCATATACTATACCAGGGGAGTAAGGTGACGAAGGGGCAGGGACTACACGTCGGAACCGTACGGGCAACGCATTTCCCTCAAGGCTTTTTGGCACCAAAATACGTCACTCCCGAGAGCAAGGGTGAGGTTGGAGGAATAGCTGCGACCAAGGGGAGGACTCTCGACCCACTTCTGAGTACGTGCTGCGCCAATCCACCCGGTTCGAAAGCTCAAAGGAGGTTAAGAAATGTCGATGAGCCAACTCGATTCGCATACGTGGGATCCAACGATATTCGCCATTCGGTACGTCACCAAGCAGGATCCTTTTGGATCCCGAGATGCTGATTAGGCCTAGGATTCTTCTTGTAGCTGAACGTCTGCTCGGAGGTCATGTTTATGTGAGCTCCTACATCTGTCCGACACGGTCCAGCTAAAACAAGGCAGGATCCTCAACCGTTTCGTCCCGGTGCTCTCGATGCTCCGCCTCGAACTCCAGAAGAATGTCGTCATGTGTCAGTCAATTTTCAGCCTCTTCTGGCTACATAAACACACCCTGATGATCGCGCCAACAGACACCATGTATATAGTCATCACGACCATCGCCCTCAAGCTCGAGCTCACAGCGACGCCTGCCATGGCCGGACGCTGCTCCTTATGGGAGATCCAAGCCCTCCGTACTGCTGGAGCGATGGTCTCGGCCCTCTACTGTTTTGAGCTCATCTATCGATTCGAAATGCGCCTTCCCTTGTGCGCCCACGTCCACTGTCTCCATATGTACGATGACTGATGTGATTGGGCAGAATCGCTCACCACTTCTTCACCATCTTTGCGATTGCATTCATTTTCTGCGTATTCGAATTCACCGAGTCGATGACCTACATTATTTCCGCTATCATCTGGTTATTCTAACTCCCCCCGTGCGAACTCGGAAGAGACTGATGGCGAGCAGGCTCTTCCAAGCGACGACTGAACAGCCCATATTCCTCGGCCTCATCGGATGTGAGCGATCTTCCAATCCCCTTTCGGTGGTCCTTACGACGCGCACAGACCGACTGAGATGGTCGCGGACCCTCACGTCGCGCCTCCTGAGATTATCAGAGAGCCAGGCATTCATCACAAAGGTAGACCACGATCTTTGACGAGTGAAGCTGGGCTACGAACCTTACCAGTCGGCGAGCGCACTAGCGTTGATCATCTACTAGGGCGTAGCTCAGAGATACTCTCATCACTCGATCGACGACGCCTGGTCCGCCATGGTTTGGATCATCGCGATCGGTCCGCTCCTCACTCAGGTGTTCGTGCTCTTATCCCCAAAACCAAAACGACGACCTCGACTGACAGATCGGCCAACTAGATGGGGATCATGGGTAACCTACCAGATCGGAGTAAGAGTGGCCCGGTCAGACGACCTTGGACGAGCGGGCGAAGATGAGTCGTCGGCGTATAAGAGCGTCGAGAAGACTAGGCGGAGCCCCGAATTGACTCGATCCTCCATCTCGTCCGATGACCATTCAGGCGACGACGGTGTCGGGAGGCGAGGATACTCGTCGCCTTTCAGGACCGCCTCATCACCACGAGCTCAGGCGATCCTCAGCTCAAGCTTCGCGGGCCTCAGATCCGGCCCGACTACATCCAACACGTCGCATCCTCGCCTGCCTTTCACAACCCCCGCTATGACGTCGATGCCCAGCATTACCCACTGAAAAGGGCCCGTCTGGGCCCACGAATCCCGTATCGAGCAGAACATTACTCCAATCTCCAGTATCCACTGGGCATCCGGTGTACCCATCGAACGATGGCTCCGCGGGGACCATGTCGAGTCATCAGCCGGCTGCGAACCCGAGGTATTCGGGTACGCCGCCCCAAGGATCAGCGGTCGTCTTGGGATCGGTGGACGAGCTGTGGACTTCGTCGAATAGGGCGTTTGAACACCGTTAGATCAGAGTGCGCCATTGTGGGCCAGAGTACTCGTAAAAAATCATTTAAGCATATCATGTCATGTAAAGCATCACCAGCCCGAATCTGGTTGAGGTTTCTACTTCTTTTCTCACTAAACTTGCATGACAATGTGCAGGAACTCACCACCCACCACTTTAATTCTGATTCCACCCCATTCAGTGATGATCAGTATGATCCATGGATCATTTCTGCTGAGGATTTCGCGTTTGGGAGCCGTTTGGGTTGAGTGTGAAGGACCTCGATTCCACCATCGCAGCTGCAAGAAGTTCAGATGAGGTACGACTCATCCCGGCCCACGACGCCTTTCCCAGTATTCCATCTCCTCTTGACCAATCCCCCGGACAGCCCCACCGACCGCCTCGCCAAGCTTCCCATCCTCGTCCCACTCACTCCACACCCTCGCCACGTCAAGCGCAAGTCTTCTCGTACCCGGCGAACCCAGTCTCGCCCACGGGCCCGGCACGCTGCCTTTCGTCGGGTGACTCAGATGATAGAACGGTGCGAGCTTGCCCGCTACACCTGGAAACACCTAGAATTGGGACACATCAGCCTCATATTTCTGAGTTGAATGAGAGACGTACAGAAGCCGGTATCAAGCTGTACGGCGACTCAAGGCCTGCTTTACCCCGCAGCCCAATATCAAGAAGGAACGTAAGCAGTCGCTCGCTCGCCCGCTCATCCCGGTTCACTAGTTCCCAGAGTGTCTTCGGTAACCCCGCGAACCACGCCTTCAGCTGCTCTCTAAGTGGAAAGTTGATGGGCACAAAGCATGGGTATTGAGGGTGTCGAGCCTCGTGGGCCTCGATCAGCGAGATGACGAATTGATCGCCTAGTGATTTGGTCGTCGAGCTGGAGCCCTGCCGAGCAAGATGGGCTAGGAAAGCGCACCCGACTGAAGCAGGAATGTCTAAGGTGGAATCGGTCGCAGCTGAGCGGGCCGGAGGTGGTGGTTGGACGAGAAGCTGCGAGATGATTGGCAGGAGCGCGGCGTAGGCAGTTGAGGTAAGGGGTATAGCCAGTGCGTCTGTTGATGGGGACTGTCCTTGACGTCAGCGAGGCGTAGTGCAGAAAAGGAAGTTGAAGTCACCATCGTCTCAATGACCCAATCGGCAACCTCCTCAAGCGCCCAGCCGTCCGCACCTCCAGCCTTGCCTTTTCCCTGAGCCTTCCTTGCCTGCTCACGCATCCCCGTCCAAGCCTGCTCCACCGCCTTGATCCTACCTCTCCATCCCAAGTCGCGCCTAATCCCGCGCGGGAATGACAGGAGCGGAGGACGAGGAGCCAGAAAGATACCCAGATTGGCATAAGACAATGAGAGGGAGAAGGCCGGTGACAAGCCGGTTGAGGAAGATGCGGTTCGAGCCGGTCGAAAGGGGAAGTATGGGGCCATACGGCGGAGAAAGTCGGACACGCTAGATCGGACTTCGATAGCGGCGGTGGATGAGCTCGCGTTGCTGAAAACATGTTTGGCAAGAACCTCGGTCAGGGACGTCGTGGCGAGGCAGAGGCAGAGCGGTGTGTCTTCAGATACATTTGAGGGGTTTGAGGTATGTGAAGGGGGGAAGGCGATCGGAGCGGATTCGAGAAAGGTTGAGAGGAGGAGGGGGTGTAGTTGGAGGTACAATTGCTGAAAGCACCGAAATGAGCTGATTCTGCCAGGACATTCGTGAGACTGACGGAGACTACATCGGTCCCCGACGTTTCATCTCCCGTGGCTACACCACCACCCAAACGCCCCAGCCCCCACTCAGCCGCCCGGTCATCTCGTACTCCCCATTCGCCTATGCCCACCAGATAGCCCTCCTCAACCATTTCCACCCCCGTCTCAGGTTTTCCCACGGCCCTCTCCTTCCCATTTCCCCTTTCCCTTATTTTTATTTTTGCCCCTCCATCGTCCAGCCATCCCCAGAAAGATCCCTTCCCCGTATCATCCTCGCCATCCCTCAGCGCCGCTGAAACGAACGCCAGCACCGTCCTTGATACCACCAGCCTCCCGCCCGCACCCAGCCGATTACCTCCCCTCTCCTCGCCCAACCCCAACGCCAATCGCAGCCCGTCCAGGATATTGCTGTCGCCCCTCGGCCAGTCCCCGATGACATGGTCCGGTACGTGCTGTAGAAGGAGATGCACCAGCTTGCATGCGTCGAGGCGGATGTCGGGGAAGATGTGGGAGAGGGCGGATGAGGTTTGAAGGAGGAGGACGGGGATGTGTGGGCTGAGCGTCGCCTATGAAAGACTCAGCGGGGGGGAGTAGAATAGGTTGAGGATGGGCTTACCATGGGTAGAAGGGGGAGATACCAAGCTAGAAAGCCAAGTAAGGCTTTACGCACTGCTCCATCCTACCCTCATCAGCTGTATAACGGTGACGCATGGGGGCGGAGCCCACCTCGTCAGAAACCATCCCGCCTACAGCCCTGACTACCTTTCCGACCTGTCTCTCGGGCGCAACCGCCACAATCTCCTTCAGTCCGCCAAGACTCTCCTTCCGTACCCCGGCATTCGGATGACGGAACCGCAGTATGACTTCGTCAAGTACGAGTCCTTGGGACGTGGTCGGTTCGGTCGAAGTGGTCGCAAGGGCTCGATTCAGGACATCTTGTCCAGGTAGGGCGATGGCTAGGGAAACGGACCGGAATAGTTCAGCTTGGGTCGTTTCGAACATCAGGGAGGAAGCATACAGCGAGCCTTGAAGGACGTATTCGTAGCGTTTGAAGGGGCCTTCTTACCCTTGCCGAGCTTGAGTTTCGCTTTCTGAAAGATGTCAGTATGGGTCGCTCGCATGGGAGAGTGGGAGCTACAGTAAAATCCGCATGCTTCTCTTTCTTCTTCTTGGTCACTTTCGCCATGGTTGCCTCCTCCTCAGCTCACGTTACGCTTAATTGAACAACCACTCTTAGAGACTGCGAGGTGGGAAGCCGGGAAATATCGGTGCAGCGAAGAGGAATTCCGACGGAAGAAAGGTTGTCCAAACATTTCGTTGTGCTGAGACAAGGGGAAGCCTTCATACACGGGAAGCCCCTTCTGAGCTTTGCATCACTCCAAGTGACCTGTAGATCTAGCGGACTGACCGAGGTAAGATCAAAACGTCCATGTAGGACATGCAACTCAGATCTCGCGCAAAAAGAAACTCCTGGCAAGGATGTTTTGACATCTGAACTGGATCCCAGGTCTGGCTCCTCATACCTTAGCGACCCCCTCCTTTTTCTCTGGCCCCTTGAGATGGTAACTCACGATTAAACGAGATTCTCAACAGCCTGGAAGCTTAGGATATAGCGAACATCGTACGTCCCGCGTACAATGCCTTCATTTGCAAGAATCTTTTCCTTATGCATCAGGACGAGCTGGAAATTCTACTCTGGGTTCGGATGGGTTGGGAGTCTAGTTGAAGTCGGGATAGACACTACCTGTCTTGCGCAGGATGGATAACACCGTCGCCATACCGGGTTATGACACACGGAGATGTTTGGTCGTGATGTCAGGCGATGGTCCTCAGGCAATGTGCATGTCGGCCCACCTGATCTCTTCATCGACACGAACAGTCCGACTGCCCGCCAGCGGACGAGGCAGACTCAAAACGCGATGCACATGTATCGTCCATGGGATTATGCGAGGGAGATTACGAGAGCCTAACGCTGGCATAATAGAACGCCGATCCGTCTCGCCTTCCTAGGCGGGAACCTTCCACCGCCGGACTTCTCTTCCGCCATGATTGCTCCTCCTCCTCAATCCTGGCGCAAGCCCTTGCTACCAGCGAGCAAGAGCCGTTCAGCCCGGAGACCCTCCCGCTCAGCCTCCTCCAGTTCCGCCTTCTCGACAGCGTTACGATCTTTTGGCTTGGCAGCGGCGACTCGAGCCTTGAATGCGTGGTACTGTAACCCGTATGAGCGATCGCCCATGTCTTCTAGTCAAAGTCTGGACCCACCTTCCTGTCTGTCCCGAGCATGTAATCCCACCACCTGAAGCTCGTGGAGTAGCAATCTCTGAACGATCGGTGGTGGTAATCATGATGGTCAGCCCCCGCCCAGAAAGGGAGCCAATGTCGAAGGGACCAAGGGAAATCGTATCCGGAGTGAGCATCGACAGCCTGGAATAGTCGTAGGGCCACCCAGATGTAGACTGTGGTGATGTGGAGGTCGGGTCGGGCGAGGCAGTAGATGAAGGGTCCCAGGACGGTGCCGAGGGCGAGGATGATGATCTCGAGGGGGTGAGCGTACTCGGCTGCCTGGAGTCGGGTGTGAGCTAAACCATGGACGAGATAGACGTTCGAAGGGGAAAAGGTGACTGACGAGTCCAATTGGCGCAGAGAACTCGTGATGCAACTTGTGGATATGCTTGTACAGCGGACCCCAATGCAATGCCCGGTGAAACCAATAATGGTACATGTCCTCAAAGACGAAGAAGAAGGCGATCTGGGCGAGCATGAGGGGGACAGGCGAGAACGGGACCTGGTAGGTGGACATGCCGAAGTAGCAACAGATCGGGTGGAAGGTGAAGATCAAGGGGAGTTCGACGGTGAAGTGGGTGATGAGGACGACTTTGATGCATTGCCAGATTTGGGCGGGAGTGACGTGCTTGTCCTAAGAGCATAGTCCAGCAGATTTCGTCAGCTCGGATCGCTTCACGGAGTCTCGGACGCACGGGTTGGAGCTTGTACTGCTGCAGATAAGGAATCTTGTCGACAATCATCCACGGGAACGCCCGGCCAAAATACACAGTCTGAGCCCTCGAGTAAGTACAGGCATATCCCGTAGAGATCGGACACGCCTCACCTCATGGATCAAGAAACTCATGATTCCCGTCGCCAAGACCGGATTTCCCATCCAGATGTAATAACTCGCCCATGACCTTTCCAGCCAACTGACGTAACTCAGATCGACCGCGCCGTAAAGCTCATTCTGGGCGGTGGTCGCGTTGATGGTTTTGAACTGATCGGCGAGGACGGGTAGGTATCGTTCGAGGAAATTTATCGCGACATTGGGAGTGGTGGAAGTCATTCTGGATAGGAGGGTGCTGAGATGCGGAGGGTTGGGAAAGACTGGCCAAGCGAGATGGACGTAACTCTAGGTGTCTATTGCAGGGCCGAAAGCGAAGAGAAAAGAGGGGATCGGCCGTTCAAAGGAGAGTGGTACGAGATCTGCGCGATGGCCAGCGATTCGTCGGCCGTCAGGCTGGCACGTGAAGAAATTCGAAGTGTGGCACGTCAGCGCCGAGTGGAGGGAGGTAGTCGCGTCGGGGATTGTCTTTCTTCACCAAATCTCTGCCCCTGGCCATCAGAAGGCTTTTGCGACGATGGAGAATCCGCATGAAGCGGAGCAGGCGGTACTCCTGGAGAGGATCATCAAGAACGTTGTGAGCACCCCTCCCACTGCTGACCAAACAAAGCCGAGCTGATGGATAAGCAATGTAGGACAAGTGTAACGAAGCTGTCCTTGAGATGAATCATTGCATCAAAGTATGTCCCCCAGGCTGCACCTCTTTCTCAGCGGAAGGTGATAAAGAGCCGCATCGGTGTCGCGAGCGATGGGATCAAGCAGTCGTGGGAGAATGTCTGGATTCGCTGACGGTGACGCAGGAATTCCTCGCCTCCACCCAATCCACTCACGTCGCCGCCCAACTTTTCTCAAATTACTCTCGTAACGTCACCTACAATCTCGAAGCGGTAGGGAAGATGCCGAAGCCCGCATGATGTCGGCACAAGCGATTCCAGTAGAATAGTTCTTCGATGGAAGCAGTGGTATGCATAGGCTGCAGTATTCCGCTTGAGGAACGGGTGGATGACTGGATTGTGAATTGAGCTCTGATTCGCCCTCGTCCCTTTCTCCCCTATCGCCATTTGAGCTCGCCCGTTGTGCAGTCAACAGTAACGTCTCGGCAAAAGAAGTAACGTGCGCGCATCGTCGAGGCGCCTGGCTCTACTCGGGACCACCTAATCAAGGAGCGGAGATGAAATTCGATCACATCATATAGTATGCCCTCAAGCGATTACTATCGATGCTCGTCTCACACGGGAACACGCCCATGCGCAAGTGGCGGCATGACATCACCGTCTTGGGTTTGCGCCACTCGTCTACGTCGCTACGGATATCAGGCCGTTATCCCTTGGCGGTCGACATTGAGAAGAGAAGCTCACTCGAAGCTTCCATCAACCGCCGGAACTCCGTCGCAACCGCATCCATCCCATGACCATTGTCCTTGGTCCTCCCCTTTCGAGATGCTCGGAGTAGTGCCGCGAGATGATTGAGCGGTAAACTCTCGAACATCTGAAGAGGGAACCCGGCGGGATCGAGACCGTCCCCCCGTGCAAAGGGTCTTCCAATCTCACCCTGGGCGCTTCCATGACGCCTGGGGCATCTGGTGTATTCGCGACCTTCTGAATCCCCTTGCCGCGCCAGCTTTTGGTGGGCTGGTTCACTGGCGCGACCGCCTTTGCTTTCTCCTCTCTTTGAGCGGTGCCAACCCCGGCATGACGGATCGCCAACTCGCACATCTCGACGTGATCGGTATCTGCTCCCATCTTCAAGGCGTTGAACGGATCGGACTGCCCTCTACTGATCGTGGCGTGATAGGTTACGGGTAGTTTGTGAAGCAGGGCAGAGCAGCCGTACGCCCTAAGCAATGCGGTGATGGAGGATAGTCGCGTCCAGGAGAGAGTCGCTACTGGGGGTAGGTCTTGGCCGTATACAAGGTCGAGCAGCTGTCGAAGTTGATGACCATGATCTAGCGGATCTTGACGTCTGCCCCATCGACGTGGTTGAGCAATTCTGGCATCTGTCGGACCACCGAGCTAAGGAGACTCAGCTACCACTCGCAGGGGTTGCACTCACCTCGCAGCTTTCAAGCGGTATCCGTGTACCTTGAACACTATCTCATCGCTGGAGATGAGCATCACGTCGCCGTCTCGATGATTGTATCCGCTGACAGGCTCACGCTGGGGTTCCTGCCGAAGACTGTTCTTCTCGCAGACGCCAGTCTTTTCAGGTAAAATTTCACTTGATTCGGAAGAAGGCGGAGGGATATCCGACGCTATTGACATGGACTGTGCGACAGGTTCCCTGGGTGGGGAGGTGATGGGAGCGGAGGGACAAATGGCGGGTAAGTAGCTCGCGGCGAATCGTCCCAGGAAGGCCATGCTCGAAGTGAGGCCGGAAATTGAGGAAGAAGGGTTCCTTGAAGCATTTGTCGCCACAGGCTTAAGGACAGCGGGTGACTGTTCGGTGAGCTTGGCAGTCGGCCCGGAAGGGACCAGCAATCGCAGGAACTCGTCTGCGATAGCTGATCCGTCGAGCTGGGCAGGCCCCATGGTTCGGCTGTTCTTACTCGCGCGTAGAAGGGCGAGCAGGGATCGTCTGGGAAACATATTGATGTAACACCGGCGCCACGAGGTGAGGTCGAAGATGCTGGCATCGTGAACTTTGACCTGCGGCTCGTCCTTCGACATCGTCCTAGCGTCTTCGGGCAGCAACGCTCATTGCCACTCGTGCCGTTGATATATCCGTATACACCGAGCGCAGAGTTCGGGATGATCGATCCTTGCACAAGCTACGAAGACCGGAGGGCAGAAGATTGCGGAATGCGGAGCTGGCACTTCATTAGCTTGAGTGCTAGACAACACTCACCTCGCGGCGTAGAGCTGATAGGACTGTACCCTGAAGGTGGGATATTTATCAGACGAGATCATGACAACTTCGGCGTCGGGAGACTTATAGCGGTCAACCCCTCAGCTACGGCATTCTGGATAGGAGTGTCCGTGACCATCTTGCTCAACGGAGGAGTAGTTTCGCATGGACTTTTTGGGAGCCGGATTTCTGAGCCGTCCTCGTTTCCCTGCCCCTTTCTTTCGGCAGTGATTTCTGCGGAGGCAGGATAGGTCGGAGGGCGCTCGTTGCAGGGGATACTTCAGCTTCGGGGGATTGGCTCTTGTCCCCAGAATGAAGCCGAGGTCCACTCGTATCGCCGAGTTGACGAGCAGAATGACAGAGAGCAGCCAACAGGCGAGGATTAGACAGAGACCGATAGCGACGTCCAACGTCAGACCCATTAACGGTCCGAATCACCGGGCTTGTCGGAACGAAATTGGATACGCCCTCGTGAGTTATATGCATTACCAAGGTGATCTGATCAGCAGTTGCAAAGGGAGGCTTTGTTAGAGAGATCAATTGGAGAACACGCGCATTGGGATTCCACTGAACGGACCTTGGTCAGGCGCCGGATATCTCGGCCGCCGGGTCGGAGTTCTGTTCTCGACTGCTTGGCGTCTTTTGAAATGTCAATGAATCTATAGCGAGCATGCTCGCCCCCGTTGCTCCAGATGACCCGAGCAATAGGGAGATCAGATGAAGCAGAAGAAGAATTGACCATGATTAGGAAAGTCGTATGGCGCTTGACTCGTTTCTGACGGCTCTCGTCTATGAGATGCCGACTCTTGGGACTTTCTCTACTCCACCTGTGATCAGCAACCTTCAGTAGAATGGGACCCTCCCAGTTACGACGCCCCGACCTTGAAAGGCCGGGGAACGTCGGACAGTTTCCCTTGACTTTGCGAGAATCTATTGGATCCCCCTCAGAAAAGAGATCACCCACGTGACGATCTTTCCAGCGCCTTCCAAAATCCTCCACATCCGCCGAGAGGCTTCCACGAAAAACTGTGGACCTTGCATATATTTCACTGTCACTCAACTCCTTTCTCGACAATCACTTTCCGAGAATACACAAAGGGCTCTTGCCACCGCATTCATATCATAGCACATCTCATACAATCACTCATACAAGATGACCAAGGCTGTCGGAATTGATTTGGTGATTATCCTCTCTCATCATCCGGGACCTTTGCGGCGAAGTGAAAGAGGGTGGCGCTGACAATCACTCTCGTAGGGTACTACCTACTCCTGTGTCGCAGTATGGGCGAACGAGCGAGTGGAGATCATTGGTGAATTGCAATACTCCTGACGATTTTGGGCACATCAGCTGACTTAACAACGTAGCCAACGACCAGGGCAACCGAACCACTCCCTCTTATGTCGCCTTCAACGACTCTGAGCGTCTCATTGGCGATGCCGCCAAGAACCAGGTCGCCATGAACCCCTACAACACCGTCTTCGACGCCAAGCGCCTGATCGGTCGCAAGTTCGCCGATGCCGAGGTTCAGGCAGACATGAAGCACTGGCCGTTCAAGGTCATCGACAAGGGTACCAAGCCCATTATTCAGGTCGAGTACCGTGGCGAGGACAAGCAATTCGTGAGCCGCCTTCGCATTTCCCACCTCGATTATTGCTCACTCTCGTCCAGTCCCCCGAGGAGATCTCGTCCATGGTCCTGATCAAGATGAAGGAGACCGCCGAGGCCTATCTCGGTGGCACCGTCTCCAAGGCCGTCGTCACTGTCCCCGCATACTTCAACGACTCTCAGCGTCAAGCTACCAAGGACGCGGGCATGATCGCTGGTCTCGACGTTCTACGCATCATTAACGAGCCCACCGCCGCCGCTATCGCTTACGGTCTTGACAAGAAGGGCGCTGGCGAGAAGAATGTCCTCATCTTCGACCTCGGAGGTGGCACTTTCGATGTCTCGCTCCTCACCATCGAGGAAGGTATTTTCGAGGTCAAGGCTACTGCGGGTGACACCCATTTGGGTGGCGAGGACTTCGACAACCGTCTCGTCAATCACTTCGTCCAGGAGTTCAAGAGGAAGAATAAGAAGGGTAAGTAAAGCGCTCTTTCTCCCGGACTTCGCTGACATTCATCAGACCTCTCCTCCAACGCCCGAGCACTCCGTCGTCTCCGTACCGCTTGCGAGCGTGCAAAGCGAACATTGTCGTCTGCTGCGCAGACTACCATCGAGATCGACTCCCTCTTCGACGGTATCGACTTCTACACCTCGATCACCCGCGCCCGATTCGAGGAGCTCTGCCAGGACCTCTTCCGCTCCACCATGGACCCCGTCGAGAAGGTTCTCCGCGACTCGAAGATCGACAAGAGCTCCGTCCACGAGATCGTCCTCGTTGGTGGCTCTACCCGTATCCCCAAGATCCAGAAGCTCGTCTCCGACATGTTCTCCGGTCGCGAGCCGAACCGATCGATCAACCCCGACGAGGCTGTTGCCTACGGTGCCGCCGTCCAGGCAGCCATCCTTACCGGTGACACCTCCGAGCAGACTCAGGATTTGCTTCTTCTCGACGTCGCACCCCTTTCTATGGGTATCGAGACCGCTGGCGGTATCATGACCCCTCTCATCAAGCGAAACACCACCGTCCCCACCAAGAAGTCCGAGATCTTCTCCACCTACTCCGACAACCAGCCCGGTGTGCTTATCCAAGTCTTTGAGGGCGAACGTGCCAAGACAAAGGACTGCAACCTGCTCGGCAAGTTCGAGCTTTCCGGCATCCCCCCCGCTCCCCGTGGTGTGCCGCAGATCGAGGTATCCTTCGACGTCGACGCGAACGGTATTCTTAACGTCAATGCAGCGGACAAGACCACCGGAAAGTCCCAGCGCATCGTCATCACCAATGACAAGGGTCGTCTGTCCAAGGAGGAGATTGAACGCATGCTTGCCGAGGCCGAGAAGTACAAGGCAGAGGACGAGGAGGCTGCTTCCCGTGTCCAGGCGAAGAACGGTGTCGAGTCTTACGCATACTCGCTCAAGAGCACTCTCGCGGAGAATGGCGACAAGTTCGGAGAAGACAAGGCTACTCTAGAGGCAAAGGTGGAGGAAACGATCAAAGCTCTGGATACGATGGAGAGCGCGTCAAAAGATGTTGGCAGAGCTAATTTTTTATGTCTACACGAGTGCTGACTTGATTTTCAGGAATTTGAGGCTTTGCAGAAGGAGCTCGAGGGCGTCGCTTCGCCCATCATGCAACGATTCTACTCTCAGGGCGGTGCTCCCGGTGGGATGCCCGGTGGCGGCATGCCCGGTGGCGGCATGCCCGGTGGCGGGATGCCCGGCGGTGGGATGCCCGGCGGTGGGATGCCCGGTGGTGCTCCAGGCGGTGACGAGGGACCTTCGGTCGAGGAGGTTGACTAGACCCCTCTCTTATCATTTCAGAGGTTTCGGACATGTAGAGAAGATGGGGCGTATGGCTCCGGCGCATCGATTTCGTGTACGTGCATCATCGTGACTCGGCACTATCGCTACTTGGTCGCATCTCATTGATTGTCATATATTGCGTGGCCGAAAGAAAATGGGACATCGCTGGAGAATCTCCGGATAAGCTTCCGTCAAGCCTGAATGAGGGATATTATTTCATGCTTCACAACTTCGGTCCTCGTACTGGCTTGTCTGACTTGACCTCATGCATTCACGATTGCGTCAAACAAGACTGCCAACAGCAACCTCCAATCCCCGAAATCCCTCATGAAACAAGTGGCGTCTGATGTGGCGGGTTGCGTGATTTTCCTCTGTGATGCGGGAGCGCGCTTTTACTCGTCCCTATCACCACCTCAATCGATCGAGGGAAAATAGAGGGAGCGACAGGGGCACACGTTTGGACTGATCCGGATCCAGGACCCAAGCTCTTTCCGGCTGGGTGAGAGGGACTCTAATACTCATTCTTGAATTATTATTCCTGACTTTCATCATCACTGACGGTACCTCTGCGTCTGATTGTCTAAATTTCCCATCACTGTATATACTGCCCATCTCCTCATCATGTCTGAGAAGGCGCACGATATCAAGTCGAGTTACAGTGAGGATGAGGAGAAGGGGTATGATCGGAAACCAGTCAAGTTGGGCGGATTCAAGCTCTTCGCGTTCGCTTTCTCTACCCTGGGTATCATCTATTCCGACATCGGTGAGGCTGTCCTCCGCTTGAACTTACCCATGGCCCCTCCTCATCCTTCCCTCACCGTCCGACCCTCTTGACATTCCCTCCCACTCGCCTCGAAGCCCCACTCTCAGTATTGGGAATTGATCGAGAAATCGGACGATAGGTACATCACCGCTATACGTCCTGAATGGGATATGGCCTGCTACAGGTGACGCTCCGGGCGAGGAGGATGTCATCGGTGGTATCAGTGCCATCGTCTGGTCTCTCACCCTTCTCCCTCTCGTCAAATACGTCAGTCCAACATGACCTTACGAAGGATACTCTGACACAAGGCTCGGTTGACCAGGTGATTATCGCTCTGGAATTCGGGACGGGCGAAGGTGAAGGCGGGCCATTCGCACTATTCATGACGCTCTTCCCGAAACCCGAATATGACGGTCGAAGCTTGACGACGTACTCAACGATCGATTCTCGCACGGACGAGAAGAGGTTGGGGAAATTGGCGAGGTTTAGATGGCCTTTGATGGTTTGGGCCATCTTCGGAACCGCTCTCACCCTCGCAGATGGGGTCCTCACGTACGTCACCTTCATCTCGAGGCGGGGAGTGACCGATTATGGGCTGATGCTGATACCGTGGCCAGACCGGCAGTCTCGGTGACCTCTGCAGTCGGCGGGATCGCAGTCGCCAAACCCAACATCGCGAACGCTGTTGTCGGAGTATCCATCGCTTTCCTCTTTGGCCTATTCGCGATTCAGAGGTTCGGGACTCAAAAGATCAGTCTCGTATTCGCACCGAGTCAGTTGTACATCCTGCTAAAGCCGAGATCGTAAGCTGAATATCGCAGTCACGGCGACATGGCTCGCACTTCTCGGTGCCACCGGGTCTGTGTCTCTCGGTTTGTGCGCGGACGAGACTGATTTCTGCCAGGATTTACAACATCGTCGGTCATCCAGGTATTTGCCGGGCGTTTGATCCTTCACGCGCAATCATGTGTGGGTCGCCCCGGTTCACAGCATTTCCTGACCAAGCGTTGACGAGTGTTTGCCAGGGTTCGTGCGGACGAAGAACTATGACAATCTCTCCGGGGTACTACTCGCCATCACGGGTTGCGAGGCGATGTTGTACGTCCTCCTACGTCCGCTCCAGATCTTAGGCTGACAATTCGCAGCGCCAAGTAGGTCACCTTCCATGGCGATCGTCGTGTATAACGGTACTGATGGACATCAGCCTCGGACAGTTCAACAAGGCGTCCATCCGTATCGGCTTCGGACTGTATGCCTACCCCATGCTCGTCCTCGCGTATCTCGTTAGTCGTCCCGCCCACGAGCTGTATCAATACTGATGTCGGGTGACTCCGCAGGGTCAAGGTGCCAGGTTGATCACCGACCCGTCAGTGCTTGAGAACGTCTTCTACCGTACCATCCCGGGCAAGACCGGTGGAGCCCTGTATTGGATCGTCTTCGTCTTCGGTATAATGGCCACGGTCAGTCCCGCTCGTCTGCCTTCCACTTCTCCTCATCAGCTGATATTACCCTTGTTCCAGCTCATCGCATCCCAAGGTGAGTTTGCTTCATGAGAGATTGGCAGATGCGCTGACGAAACAATCACAGCGATGATCACCGGGACCTTCTCACTCGTGCACCAACTCATGGGGATGCACTCCTTCCCATCGCTCGGTATCAAGCATACAAGCACCGTCTCTCCGGGGCAGATCTACATCGGGTTGGTAAACTGGCTCCTCATGATCGGGACCATCGCCGTTGTTGGCGGCTTCGGCTCGTCCACTTCTCTGACACTCGCCTATGGCGTCAGTCGTCTCGTTCTCCCCCCTGGTGAAAGTCGCATCTGATGGCTGCTCAGTTTGCGGTGGCGACGGTTCTGGTCGTCACGACGACCTTGATCGCCATCTCAATCCCGTTCGTAAAGCACCTGCCCTACATCCTCGGGTTGGCGTTCTTCATTTTCTTCGGGTTCCTGGACGGGTTGTTCTGGGGAGCGGCGTTGAAGAAGGTCCCGCATGGCGCTTGGTTCCCACTCGGTCTCGGCGGTCTCCTGTACGTCTCTCCTCATCCTACAGCTTCATCCCGATCTGACAAGCGAGATAGAACGATCCTGATGGTCTTCTGGACCTGGGGTCGGGAGCTCGAAGATTCCTTCGACGATGCCAATACCCAACGACTGTCCCGTCTCATCGTATCTTCCCCAGATCCCGATGCCCATCCCCATCCCGCTCGACTTCAATTACCATCCTCTTCAAAGGCCGAGGGTAAGGTTGAGCTTTCCGACGATGGCATCGAGCTTTCTGCTGCTCTGAACACCCCCCAATCGGAGCCTGAGCCCGAGGATGAGCTCGACTCGGACCTCTACCTCCGTACATCGAGCGGCGAACTATTGAAGCTTGAACGTATACCCGTGATGGCCATCTTCCATCGGAATGACTCGGCTGGGAAAGGTGTACCGCATTCATTCGCTTCGTTCTCGCAGCGATACCCGGCTCTTCCCCAAGTCGTCGTGAGTATCTCATCATTCAATGGAACTAGTTACTGAATGAAAGCGCGTCAGATCTTCTTGTCCACCCGAGTCGTTGCAGTACCCCACGTCCCGCTCGGAGACCGATATTTGATCACCAAAGTCCGCTCCGTCCAAGGCTTCTTCGCAGTCACCATGCGGTCAATCATCCCTCCCACCTGATGCTTTCATCAGCTGAGACCTTGTAGCGTTGGTTACCTGGACCGCTCCCCACTCTCCATCTCCGAGATCCTCCCAACCCTCATCTCCCTCGAATCCCGCTCGACCTCCTCCGCAAAGCGTGTCGCACTAATCCAAGCTGCCAGCGCAACGACGACCCATGTCATCCCATCGTTTTGGATCAGCTCCAAGATGACACGTTGGGCACCGTTATCGTGGGTTAGAAAGTTCATGGTGGAGGAGCTGTATGGACGGGCGAGGATCATCTTCCCGGATACAGGGAACGCCCCGGACGGGGTGAACAACAAGTGAGCAGTTATCAGTTGTTCGCGGTCTTAACTGATGGAATCGGTCAGTACGATCCACGTTGCGGTCGCTGCTGTTATTTGAGGGGACCGGAGATTCGATTTGGAGTGCCATCATGATCACGAGTCAGACATATTTCTTAGAGATCGAAAAGAATAGCAAGTTATGCTGGGAATCCAAAGCATCTGTACAATCTGTCAAAGTCATCAGCACCCAACCAGATCGATATCGTGCATGTAACAGGCGATAAAACTGACATGCCAAAGGCACATTGCTCTCCAAAGTTGATGTTACCACTCCCAAAACCCCCTCGGATCTCTCCACTCCCCCTCATCCGCCACCTGAAGCCCAGCGATACCCATCACCGTCTCCCTCTCGAACCTCTCGATCTCCTCCTGGTCGAAGAGGCGCTCATAGCACGACGTACCCGCCCGGCGGTAATGCGCATATGGATCTTGCGGAGAGACCTGTAGCGATATCAGCTATTAATTACGCTCTGGCAGTCAGACCCGAGGAACGTACCGACTGGCCGCACCTGAAGCAGAAATGCGCGCTGCACCGTCCACAAGTCATGTGATTACACCCATAACTGACCAAGTCAGCAACAATCGAGGAAGGCTGGGAAGGACGCACCTCTTCTCCACTCTCACCCCGCACCCCGCACAAGCCCTAGTCCTCGACTCCAACCACTTCTTATTCTCCTCATCCTCCCTCCACTTGCTCACCATCCTCTCCAAATTCCCTTTACCGCGCCTCAACTCCATCCTCTTTCTCCCTGCACTCCCCGCAGGATAGCTCAGATACTCCTGCACGATGAGAGACGTCTGAGGGAAGGCGCAGGGGGTATGTGGACCATGCCATGTCGCCGAGCAGTAGAGGCAGAAGGAAAATTCACACTTTGGACAAATGCGGTAGCGTGCCCAGCGATCTTGGGTGGTTCGCACAGCGGTGGGAGAGGTGGCCGTGACATCTGAGAAGGATGGTCCGGGGCTAGATGGGGGCTTGGAGATGTCGGCGAGACGGATCGCGCGTTTCGAGTTGGTTGAGGATGCAACGAGATCTGCGGCAGTGGGTGCTGGGGGCGGCGGGACGGCGGCTTGGCAGTTGGGCTGGGGGCAAACAGTGTACAAGGGGTCTGGTTCATGTCAGCCTCATTCCCCGACGCAACGACGAGACATACCAATCTCCGCCCTTCGACGCTCCTTGAGCTGCTCCCATCTCTCTCGAGACTCGTTTCCGACTACACACTCAACCAACTCCGGCGTAACATCCCCACCTTCCAGCTCTGATTCGCTTGAGCCATCTGCCGGCGGAGGAGGTTTCTGAGGATCCCTTGTCACCCGAGACTTGACACACGACACGCTGGGGCATGAGACATTCTCGAGCGTTCCCTCTTCGATGGCCAAGGTCCAGCACGAGTTGAGGCATGGAGTACAGCTAAAACAGTCAGTCCCCGTCGATCGAAAGATGACGTCGACGAAACGTACAAGACGCAACCGCAGCTCGGCATCCGGATGCAGCTCTTCCCTTTCCTATTCTCCATGCAGATCGAGCATGAAAACGCCGTATTCTCAAAGGATGAGTGTAATTGACCGGCATTGTACGTCTTCAGGAGGGTGTGGAATGTCGAAGGAGGCATCATCGGGGGGATAGACAGGCTGAATGGCGTCTCAGCGTTATGTATGTCAGGGCAGACTCACTGCAACTCGCCGCCCTCCACGAGACCGAGATCCGGGAGGAACTCGCCACCTCCAACCCAGTCCCACCACTTCCACAGTACCCCGATCCCCTCCCCAGCATTTGCCTTCTCCTCGTCCCACATGTCCCGGAGTTTGTCTTGGACCTGCTTCAACATCGATGTACTGAGCCAATTGCCGCTGATCCCGTCTTGGGAAGGCAGATTTGCTCGAAGATAGATCGGCTTCGGAGGGTCGCTGAGAGGATACGCCGGCGGAAGGAACACTCGCAGGTTAAATGGAGGGAGGTGGAGGACATTCTCGATTACCGGTATAAGAGCGGAGGAGGACGGCTGGAGGGAGACTACAGATAGGTGAGTGGTTGTAGGCGATGGCAAGGAGATGGGTATGGTCAGGTTCAGGATACGGCCCGGCTTCTGGGAAGGATTGGGATGGACAGAGAGGAGTGAGGTATAGATCGACTATGTAGCCATGTCGGCGAGACACACCTATTAGATTTTATGGCGCAGCCAGGCGATTGACAAGACGTACCTCGAGCACCGTGAACTCGTCCTCCTGGAAAGCAGCACACTGCTCATACAGGTTGTGAAGATCGAGAGAGGACATCACGTCCCTCTGCCCCTTATGGCGTCAACATTTTTTTGGGGCAAAAGACACCTGAAGGGTGGAGGCTGTCCCATCCATATTGGTCAGCAATGTGCTGTCATCATTCCCTTCCTTTCTGGCCGATCTCTTTACGCATCCTTTACAAAGATGTCTTGAGATGGCTTCGACCATAAAAGGCGCGTTTTTTTGCGCTGCCCTTGGAGTCGCACCTTGGCTGATCTTGGAACCAAATAGCGATCGATCTCGACTCGGTCCACCGGCTCCATGCGGGTCAAGTAGTGCTCGAGCTCCAAGCGGCGATCAAGGAGCTTGTCGAGAATTCTCTCGACGCAGGAGCGAGTGGCATTGGTCCGCCAGCTTTCGCTTTGTTGGTCCTGTCCTCACAAACCGGTAGACGTGCGGATCAAGGACCATGGACTGGACAGTATCGAAGTCTCCGATAACGGCTCCGGTATCGCCGAGTCCGACTGGCCGTTCATCGGTAAGCCCATCTATATCCGCATGGACATTGCTGACCTGCTGCGTGTCAGGGCTCAAACATCATACCTCCAAGCTCCCCGCACTCTCCGCCCTACCGCACGTCAGGACCTTCGGTTTCCGCGGCGAAGCCCTCTCGTCTCTCTGCGCGTTATGCGAAGCGATCACCCTCACGACAAGTACGAAGGAATCAGCGCCTATGGGGGCTGTGATCAAGCTTGGGCGGGATGGCCGTGTCCTCGATAGCTCAGGGAGGATCGCTCGACCGGTCCGTCTGCCTCGCGACCCTTGTCAATGTCTGATGATTGGTAGAGAGGTACGACTGTGACGGTCACTGGCCTGTTCGCACCCCTACCAGTGAGACGGAAGGAGTTCGAGCGGATGGCCAAGAGGGAGTTCACGAAAGCCCTGACACTGCTATACGCGTACGCGCTAGTACCGGCCAGGGCGTCGCCTGTGGATGGGAAGACCGGGGTCCGGCTCAGGGTCGAGTCCGTCGCAGCTGGCAAAGGAGGGTGAGCGTGTTTTCAGTCGATACGCGTCTTCTGCTGATTGGCTCAGGAAGCGCACTACGCTGCTGTCCACGGATGGTCGAGGATCCCTAAGATCGTCCGTCAGTTCTGTCTGGGGCCCGAAAGCGCTCGATGGAGTACTGGACGTATCTCTCGATCTCGAGGTCGAGGTAGACCAAGTCATGGCTCGCCGTGAAGGTCTCACAGACCGTACACAAAATATCCGCGTATCCGGCTTGATCTCATCAGCTGCTTGGGCCCAAGGTCGATCGAGCCCGGACAGGCAGTTCTACTTCATCAACGGTAGACCATGCGATCTCCGCCAGGTTGGGAGAGCGGTGAACGAGGTTTACAAAAGCTTCAACACCCATCAAGTCCCGCTCGCTGTTCTCGACTTCCAGATTCCTCCTGAGAGTGTCGACATCAACGTCAGTCCGGATAAGAGGACGGTACTCCTGCATAGCGAGGCCAACCTCATCGCTGCGCTGAAGACTGCTCTGGAGACGTACTTCTTGCCCGTCCGATCGTCCTATGTAGTTCAAGGCGCATCAGAGAACGTAAAGCTCACTCTCGCGCGACTAGCTGGGACACCGGCCCTGGCCGACGAGGACGATGTTTCAATTGATGTTGAGGGAACTGCTCCTCTGATGAACGACAACGACGATGAGAAGATGCTCGATCCGCCCGCACATGGTACCACACAGCCTGGCGAACCGAGTGAAGTAGGAGAGGACGAGTCTGCAGACCTCGAATCGGAAGACGAGGTATCTCAACCTTCGCCCTCGCGCCGACAAGCGCCTTCGCGTCTCAGCAATACTCAAAATCGGTTGTCTGGCCAGTCATCACAACCGAATGCGATCGCATCAAGCTCGCGCCGGGTCATACAGCAGACCCTTTCGACAACTCAAGCTTCCTGGTCTCCTGAGCGAAACAAGAAGGCATCTTCAGCTCCAGCCAAGACCACACGAAGCGCAAGGATTAATCTGCGGGAAAGGCTGAGGGGGTATGCAAGTCGGTCGGGTCCGGTCCTGATGGATGAGGTTGAGAGTGAAGAAGGTGATGGCGTTGTCGACATCGAGCAAGCAGATCGAGCGGATCGCAAATACGACCAGGACGAGCAGTCAAGGGAAGAGGTGTCTCGACCTGAGGATGAAGCTGACGAGGATAAGGGAGAAGACGGACAGCAGGAGGGAGTAAAGGAGGTCTTTCATGAGGGGGATGGCGAAGAAGATGGATCTGCATCGCCTGTCGGACGGGACCCCAGCGGATTGGTCTTCGAGGATGAAGCAGATAGCCTTGACTTGACATCGACCCCTAGCGATGACATAGTGGAAGCCGAAGCAAAGGAACCCGCGGAAATTGCTTTCAAGGCAAGATCGAGGCGACGAGCAGCCTCGCAGTCATCGGCTGAGCTACCATCACACCCTAGCAGCGCCGAGCACGGCGGCGACGATCTCAATCACCTCTACGGCGGAAATGTTCCGCCGGCGACCGAGTCCAGACGGCCGCCATCAGCTTATCGGGACGAGATCACCACTACTGCCGCGCAGGGCGAGCTTACGCTCCGCTTCGACCTCCCTCGTCTACGTAATCGTTACTCCTCCAGAATTCGCCGGACATCTTCCACACCGCGCAATGCTTTTACCGCTATCGAATCTGGTGGTATTGCTTCCGCAGCTGGTATCGGTAACAAAGACGCCGCGACTGCAGAAGAAGCCCTATCGCGCGTGATCTCGAAGACCGACTTTTCCAGTATGGAAGTGCTTGGACAGTTCAACAAGGGCTTCATCATTGCACGACTCGGATCCGGCATGTCCGATGACTTGTTCATCATTGACCAACATGCTTCGGACGAGAAGTTCAATTTTGAGACGCTGCAGCGGACGACGGCGATCAAGGCGCAGTCCCTCATCAAGCGAATTTCCTGTCAGCCATGTGTATGGGAGCTGATACAGAACAGGCCCCGACCGTTACAATTGACGGCGGGCGACGAGATCGTCGCAATGGAGAATCTCGAGATCCTCAGGTCGAATGGCTTCGAAGTCGATGTGGATGAGGACAAACCGCCGGGACGCGGGGAACGGATCAGTCTGGTCGCGATGCCGGTCAGCAAGGAGACGACTTTCGACTTCAAGGGTTAGCGAGCTGTCTTTGCTGGGTCATGGAGTATGTTCACTGATGCGTGTGTATATAGATCTCGAACAGCTCCTCCACCTCGTATCGGACGGAGCGCGGCCCGCCGGCCAGATGGTCCGGTGTAGCAAAGCCCGATCGATGTTCGCGATGCGAGCTTGTAGGCGGAGCGTGATGATCGGAAAGTCGTTGACGAAAGGTCAGATGGTACAGGTGGGTTGATCGATCAGATTCCCATATGGCCTCCCATATGGCGCTGAGTATTTTCACGACTCAGCTCTTACGGAACATGGGGTCGATCGATCAGCCTTGGGTGAGCGATATTCAGCTTGAGACGGGATGGTTGAGGCTGACGCAGAGCAGAACTGCCCGCACGGAAGACCGACGATGCGGCATCTCACGAAGATTGAGCCTTCGACGAAAGCGGTGGACGGTCGGGCTCGGATCGATTGGTCGAAGTGGAGACCCTGAGCCGTTCATATGGCATGTCGGCGCGTCGGGTGACATGGATGCCGGAGGATCAGCTCAGCTACATGGATGATAAACTTTGTGCATCATATAAGAGTATTGATTGACGGGCAGTGTTTCGGAGGAAATGAGGGTGACTGCAACCTGTCTGCCAAGATCGCTTAAACTCGCTTGGCATCATCACGATTTGACAATTAAGTTAACGCAACAACAAACCTGACGTGATTCTTGGGTCCATGTTTCCCCAAAAATTCCCACCACCACAATCCCCATACATTTCATTGACCCAAGACGAGAGATCTACAGACATGTCGAAGCCGAATTAAGCAGTTATGGGTGGCCAAGCGGGCATGGGCTCAGGTGTGGGCGGTCAAGCGGGCATGGGGCTTGCGTCGACGGGTCAAAACGGATTCACTAGGTCAGGTCTTTTTCCTCTTCCAATCTTGCCCTTGCCCTACCAATACCATTCAAGTTCGATCATACCCCTCTCGACGAGATTCGCGTTACCGGCAGGGTACTTATGGGGAGGGGTTCAGATAAGGGGATCGTTTCGATACTCAAGAAGACGGGCCACGGGCAGAGCCGTCAAACGGTCGAGAAGATCAGTGATGGGATAAGAAGTATCTTCAAGGAAGGTGAGATTTCCCCTTCCTGCCTTCATGGGAATTGAGCTGATCGGCTTCAGCTGACCGGGAGAGATATCCCGATTACGGACAAGTCGTGATCAGGTGGCAGCTCTTCACGCCATTTCAGTCAGTAGCGGGATGAGATTATACAGTGGACGAGACGTTCAGGGCGTAAATGGGATACCAGTCGTCAGAATATGCAAAGTGCAGAAATGCAGCAGCAACCGTATAAATCCCAATCCCCTTTCCCTGTTCCCTGTTCAACCTGTTCCCTAAAGTCTGCCCTTCGGATAATGCTCCACTCACGCCAGTATTGGTCCCACCTTCGGCTCGTTGATAGCCTTCGGCATCTTGACCTTGCTGCTACTCCCCATCATGCTATCAATCTCGCTCTTATTGAAGTAGTGCGGCGCGACTATCCAGTCTATCGTCAGCAGTAGCCCTTGTTTTCTTCATTCAAAGGAACCCACGTTCCGACAGCCAACTCCCTTCGATCGGCATGCACTGTCGCATATACTCCTTGCTCGTGAGCACCAGCTCGTAATACAGGATGAAACGCGGTGGGGGTTGCATCCCGAGAAGGCAGGACGAGGGGTGGACGAAGACCGAGTGGTTGTTCTTGGTAGTCCGGTAACCACCACCTTTGTCGATGCGCGCCTTCATGACCCTTTCTCAGCTTCTGCTCACAAAGCAGTGTGAAGAGCCACTCACCGTATTATAGAAGTATCCCGCAGTAAGAGCCTTCTGAACCGGTACAACCTCATTTGGCGTACTCTCCACCACCACCTCAACCCTCTCACACAACATCGCCAGCTGATCCCGGATATCCCTCACCCGTCCCAGGGACTTAAACTGTATGAAGTTCTCGTAACACCACTGCTGCGAGTAGCCGGCATCCGCCCACTGCTCGAAGATATTGAGGAGGGTGAAGTGATCGCCGCCGGGCTTGGTGAAGTTCTTGTGCGCTTTGTCTGCATGCACTCGCTTGTCCTTCGGGCGGTAAAGAAGGGATCCTGATTCTTGGAGCATCGAGATGATCGTGAGGACCTGACGAAGGAATTTCTTCAGCTTGGTCGGCAAATAAGAGATAACGAAGACTCACCTCATGCGTAACCTTGAAGTTCTCTGAATTGATGATGGCCTTGCTTAACATCGGGTCCACCGGGAACTCCGCCATTCTCCGACCAAGCCTCGTGAGCTCCCCCTTGTGATTCAGTGCGCCCAAAGCATAGAGCAGCTCGAAGCTGCGAATGATCGTCTCCGCCGGTGGCTTGTCGAGGAAGTCGAAGTTGAGCACATCGTTGATCCCCAGACTCTTGAGCATCAAGACGACCATGCCGAGATTTGTTCTCTGGATCTCCGGAATGGTATCTTGCAGCAGCTCGTTCCGGAAGGCCCATTTCGTGTATAGTCGGAACGCCTTGCCCGGCCCAACACGTCCAGCTCGACCGGCCCTTTGTTGCGCGGAAGCCCGCGAGATTGGCTCGACGACGAGTGATGACATACCGGTCTTGGGATTGTAATTGTTCTGCTTGACGAAGCCGGGGTCGATGACGTAGACCACCCCTTCGATGGTGATGGATGTCTCGGCGATATTTGTCGCCAGAACGACCTGCACCGATCAGCGGATTCTACGTGTGGACTGCGGAAAAATTACCTTTCTCGCGCCGTCAGGCGTCGGCTCGAAGATCTTAGCTTGCATTTCACTCGGCAAATTCGCATATATTGGCGCGATGATCAACTCCGGTACCTTATCACCGAGAGTATACATGGTCTCTTTGAGGTTCTCTTCTGTAGCCTCGATCTCGTCTTGACCGGTGAGAAAGAGGAGAATGTCGCCCTTCGGCTGGGTAGTATGTATTTGGAGGATGGTTGTGACCGCAGCGTGGATATAGTTGGCTTCGGGTTGCTGGGTGTAGAACATATCGACAGGGAAGCGTCGACCGGGAACTGACGGATAATCAGCATAAGAGGTCCAAATTCGGAAAGACTTACCGTCAAAGATGGGAGCTTTGTCAAAGAATGCAGAAAATTTCTGGGCATTGAGGGTTGCGGAGGAAATCAGCAGTCGGAGTTCTGGTCGAAAGCGCGCAATGTCCTGCACTTTCCGTCAGATCTTGCCAGACCCCCCGGAATATTTCCGCTTACCTTGACGAGACCAAAGAGGATATCCGTGCTCAGCGTCCGCTCGTGCGCCTCATCGATGATCAATGCCGAGTATGTTGACAACTCCGGATCCGTCAAAAACTCCCGAAGCAACATCCCGTCGGTCATGTATTTCAATACCGTCTTGTCGCTCGTCATATCCTCAAATCGAATCGAATACCCGACCTCTTGACCGAGACGGACGCCCATCTCTTCCGAGACACGCGCTGCGACGGACATAGCGGCGACTCGACGGGGTTGAGTACAACCAATCTTCATCCCACCTTTGGTATAGCCCGCCTCGTGGAGATATTGAGGCAGTTGCGTGGTCTTCCCGGATCCGGTTTCTGCAACGACGACGAGGACTTGGTGTTCGGCTATGGCTTCGAGGATTTCGTCTCGGAATTCGTAGATCGGTAACGATTGCCGAGTCTGCTCCATCGACATGGCTAGAAACTCGTCAGCGGAGATAGAGAATGCGGCGGAGGGCTGACCTTTCTTTTCTGCCTGTGCGACCTGATCCAGCAAAGCCTGCGCTTCCGCTGTCAAGGTCCCCTCGAGACCGCCCTCCTGCAAGAACTTGATCTTCTGTGTTTCGTCGAAGACATACTCGTACGCGTCTTCCACCAGTTCCTTGTCCAAAGCTCCGGTTTTCATGCTGGTCTTATCCGTTTGACTCGCCTCCCACTGGTCCACATCCGTCACGAACTGACCCTCAATGGGCTTTCCCTCCTCGTACCGTTGATACAGGGCGTTCTGGCGCTTCTTTTTATCGATTCGCCCCTGCTCGGTGATGTAGTCGTCGGGCAACATGTATCCGTCCATGCCATCGTCGATCCGTTGTCGAGCCTCCATGATCCGGATGAGCTCTTTCTTCTTCTCGTACTCGGACAGTTCCCGCTTCGACATCTTTTGATTCCGGAACAGAATCTTCTCATCCTCAATTTCCAGCTTGAGCAGATCTAACCGTTGTGACTCCCGCTTGGTCAGATACTCCTGCCGCGAGTGTAATCGCAAATCATCGATGACGGCTTGACGCGCTTCACGATCATCGGCTAAAACAGCACGCTTCTCCGCCTCGAGACCGCCTTGGGATTTGGTCGATCGGTCGGTAACCAGCTTTTTCGTCCGATCCCGATCCTTCTCCTTGATCCTCTCAGCGAACGCATCTCGTTCCGCCAGATCCTCCAATCGTTCCCGCTCCGCCCGCTCTTCCTCCGTCTCCTCCACATTGACCTCACCATTCGCTCCATCATGCGGAGGTGAATCAAAGCGTGCCCTCTTAACCTCCTGCTCCTCTTCCGGCTCATCCTCCCAATTCCCCTCCGTATCCCGCTTCCGCGAACTCCGTCCAAACTTCACGGCAGCGATTCCATCGCAGTTTTTCGACTTCTTCTTCTCCTTACGCGCCGACGTGCTCGACTCAGCTTCGTCCTCTATGACATATGCGTATTTCGAGTTCGCCTGCACCGTGGGCTTCACGGATTTTGGCTTGGTTTTCCGAGGTAAGAGTGAGTGGACTTGCGCTGCGAAGGCCTGCGTGTCGGGGGAGTCGGACATCCCGGTGGACATCAGGGCGGTGAAGAGATCGCCTGGTCGCTTCGAGGACATTGCTGAGTGGCAAGGTCAGAAAGCAGTTCCGTAAATGGTATTGGACGTACCGAGAGACTGGACATAGTCCACTGTCGCACTGTCAGAAGATCCCAGGATCTGAAAATACATCGTCAGCCATTGTCTTCTGTTTTGAGATGCGATCAGGACCTACTCGGACGACATTGTCGCTAATGAACGTCTTGAGGTCGTCCATCCCGCTGAATGCCTCTGAGTCTCGCAACAAAGCTCAAGAGACCATGAGCCGAACACCCAAGACCCGAAGACCATGGAAAGGCTGAACAAGCCTGCTCTTGGTGTAAGAGTGGACGAAGATGGAATGCAACGAACTGCCAGAACTGCTAACAGAAGAGGCGTGACGTGGATTTCAAAGAGCGGTTTGATAACTTCTGTCTGTACTTCCTAAACTGTCAGACGGTTCTCTCTCCTTTAGCTTCAGGAACCTTTCGTTCAAAAGGCCAGGCGCCATGTTCTTCTGCGCCAGTAAGTATCCTTGATTTTGGAGAACGGGCTGTCCCGCTGACTGTCTCCTTGCGACGCAGTCTCTGGCTCCCCGCCCACCGTTCCGGTCGTATCCAAATCCGGGACGGTATACGAGAAGGCTCTAATTGAGCGGTACCTTGGTCAGTGCATGTCTCATCGTTACCCACCTGGTAGATGTCGATAAGCTTGGGTTGACGCTCTCCACCAGAGGAAAATGGGACGGATCCAATCTCCGGCGAGCCATTGACGAAGGAGGATTTGATAGATGTCAAAGCCAGTCAGTACCGCGTCGCAATCAAGCTGTGACCGCCAGCTAGTTTATGGGGACAGGGACAATCGGCTGACATCGTAATCCAGGACCCTCAACACTGCCTCCCCGACCTGCGAATCAGACATCCATCCCGGCACTGCTCAATGCGCTTCAATCAGAGTACGACGGGATCATGCTTGAGTCGCTGGAGATCAACAAGTCACATGGAAGTTTGAGGTGGGTGACAATATCCATGATTCTGATCTGCCCTCATTTGAGCAGAGACGAGGATCACGAAGAACCCGCTGATTTGTGGAATAGGCAAGAGTTGGCGAATGCTCTGTACCGGGAAGACGCTGCGACCAGGGTGATTGCGCGGTTGATGAAGGAGCGAGACGAGGCTAGAGAGTGAGCGCTACTCTTGGCTGCTTGGGACCGATAGCTCATGCTGGTCAAAGGGCTTTGACCTCGCTGCAAAAGACGATGGGCTACGCTCAGGCTCCCCACGAGCAGCAGCCAGCTGAAGACGTAGAGATGGCGCCGGAGGGTGGATTGCCGGCAGAAGTGGAAGCGAAGATCATGGAGACCAATCGGGCGTAAATCATCCGTTCACGCCAGAGACAGGTTTGCTGATCTTGTATTCGCAGCCTTTCGTCCGTCCGGAAGAAGCGCAAACCTGCTCCAGGATACGCCAATGCAGAGTCCCTCAAGACGTATGTGCAGATCAACCATGTCCCTTCGCTTCATGCCACCAAACCCGCTGGCATATCAGCGCTCGACCTGGCGGCAGACGGCAATGTCGTGGTCACCGGTGGCCCGGACAAGGTGATTCAGATCTTCGACCTCGAAAACTCGAAAGTTCTCGGCACCCTCAAAGGCCACACAAAGCCGGTCACAAACGTCGCGTTCCGAGAGGGAAACGATGGGCGATTGGCGATCTCCACGAGTGCGGACAAGACTGTTCGCGTTTGGGGAGAAGATGAGGGCAAGTGGGCGGCGAAGGCGAATATGTCTGGCCACAAAGGGGAGGTCACCGGTCTCGCGGTGCATCCTAGCGGAAGCTACGTTGCGGCGGCATCTGTCGATTCGACCTGGGATCTGTACGACTTGGATGTCGGGAAGAGCGTCATGAGCTATACCGCTATTGCCGGTGTGGACGGCTCGTTCGCCTACACCTCATTCGCCGTTCATCCAGACGGTGTTCTCCATGGCGGTGGAACGAAGGACGGTTCGATCCGAGTCTGGGACGCCCGGCAATCCACCTCTCTCGCCGCTACGCTCACATCGCACTCATCCGACGTCACGACCCTCAGCTTCAGCGAGAATGGCTACTATCTGGCGACCTCATCCTCGTCCGACCCGACCGTCAATATCTTCGACCTGCGCAAGCTAGCTATCCTGAACACCTGGAAACTTCCGGCCGAAAACATAATCTCGGAAGTCCGATTTGACCCGTCTGCGCAGTTCCTCAGCGTTTCGGGCACGGATCTACGGGTGTATGCGAACAAGAGCTGGGAGGAGGTTTTGAAGTTTGAGGATAATGCAGGGGTGTTGACGGGTGCGAGGTTTGGGAAGTTGGGGTCGGAGATCGTGGTCAGCGGGATGGACAGGACGTTGAGGGTGTTGGGGAAGAAGGCGGAGTAGGTGAGGTAGAGGCTGGTCAAAAGGTCTGCATGCACATGCAAATGCACCGGTGTTACCCTTATAGCAAAGTTTGGACGCCTGCAGAAGACTAAACAAGGATCGGCTGTCACGGGCAGGACCTCGCTTCAGATGACCCGGTTGACATCTCGCTTCACCTTACTGACATTTCGCCGCTCGCATCCGTTCCCCCTGCAGGTTGAAGTTCCGCAAGTCCTGCAGTCTTGCCAGTGCTCCATCCCCAGCCATCTCGTCCTCGTCAAGATGTTTGCGAATCTTGCATACGAAGGTCCGTCCCTCCTTCCGTCATTCCCTCGCGACTGACTTCCCCAGACAAGGTATCCTTTCCCTCCACCCCGACTCTTCAAATCTAAACCCCGACCTTTTTATCAGGAAGCTTTCTTTTCCCTTCTAGACGAATACTTTGCCTCCCGACCTGGCCTATCAGTCGGCTCTTCCCCAACTTCACCCACCCACCTGACCTCCCCGACCCGCACCGCTCCTTCCCGCTCCCCTGCACCACCTTTCCCCTCCCAACCCTCCCGAGCCCGCGAATCCTCACCCTCAAACTTCTTCTCCTCCTTCACCTCCTCCCACTCCAAAAATGACTCCTCCCAATCAGCCCCCGACAAAGCTTCCATGACGCGGGAGGAAACAGACGCCGCCAAGGAGGCCCAGCGACTCGACCTCCTAACCCGCTTCGCAATCGCCGGGGTAAAACACGGTACCTCCAGTGCGAGGAGCGGACTGGGGATGGTAGCTGGGAACAAGAGGGCTATGAATGCTCTGGGGGACTTACCAGGGGCACAGGGACTGGTCAGAGGGGCGGATGGGTTTTTGAATCCGAATAAAGCGAGGAACAAGGTGGCTGCTCCTGGCGCTGTTGCTCCGAATGGAGGGGAGGAGGAGGTGGAGGCGGTGGTGATGGAGAAGAAGAAGGCGCCGCCGGTGGCGGAGAAGAAGAAGGGGGTTTCGGGGTTGATTTCGGGCAAGGTGGGTTCATCATTCTCTCCCTAGCATGGGACTGGGACTGGGACGCACTGGATCGGGATTGGGATTAGGGTCTGCTTTGAGACGGGACTAGGTCAAATGGGGGTGTCAGGCCTTGGGGGTGGACTGTGATCGGCTTCGGACGAGAAAGAATTTGGCTTGGAGCTGACAGCGGACAGTCCTTCGGCCACGTCGACACATCCTCCAAGATGGGCGCCTTTACGAGCATGTGGAAAGATCCTCAAAAGGGTGAGTCGATTCACCCTCTCCTCTCCTCTCCTCTCCTCTCATCTCCTCTCCTCTCCTCTCCTCTCCTCTTCTCACCCTCTCCTCTCCCATCCTCTCCCCTCTCGCTCTCTCGCTCTCCTGTCTGTCACTCTCCACTCCCTCTTCGAGAAGTCTCGAAGTTGGCGAACCTCGTCTGACGGGGAACAGTACAAGCCCCCCTTGCGAATGCTCAACTTGCACCCCCGATGCCGAGAGGCGGTAACTCCCTCCCTCCTCCTATGCGGACCGGCTCGTCAGGTTCGGTACCCGTGACGCGGACGACGGAGGTGGTACAGATTGTCGAGACGGTGGAGGCGGAGGGTCAGGCGCAGGTGTTGTATGATTATGAGGGAGCGGTACGTCCCCCTCCCTTACTCCGTTGCACCGTTCCTGGGTCCGAACTCAGGACACGCGCAGGACGCGGGAGATTTGGGGGTGCAGAGTGGACAGATCGTCAATGTCATCGAGAAGGCTTCGGCGGACTGTAAGTGCTTCACCCCAATCGAGATGGTGGGTCACTCATAGCTGATGGTGGCAGGGTGGTCGTGCGAGGATGGGAATGGGACGAGGGGTTTAGTACCGGCAAATTATCTGAAGGAGATCTGATCTGGTATCTTGGGTGGTGACGGACATGGCATGTAACACATCAACTCGTATACTCGTCACTCCGCCTTTGCTCTCAGTCCAAGCCCATTTACTTCCCCATCCACCAGCAGGTTATCCGCCTCTGCAGTCGTGACTTTCCACTTATACAGCCTCTTCACGCCCTCGTCATCCGCTGGTAAGTCCGACGACCCATCACCATTGCCATTGGTATGACCGTGCCCATCCGGACTGTTTGGTCTTGAGCCAAGCGTCGTTAGATCGCGATATGAGCGACCGGTACCCTTCTTTCCGCGCGGCGAGCCCATGCTTGTACTCCGCTTATCGATGATTGCCAGTACCTGATGTCGTCATTAGCGAGACGGGCGATGATAATGTATACGCACATCGTCGTAATCGACATCCGCTTCGGACTCCTCGTTGTCCGAGTCTGCTGGACTTCCAGGCGCGGTAGACGGTTCGGATCTGGTCCGATCCATCTTCGTGCCACCCCATACTGCCGGGCCAACAGACGCACTGCGACTCCATCCTCATGCGACACCCATCAGCTCAGGGGGGCTTTTAGGTAGACGGAACGTACCGAAAATACGCTCGTCGAGCCATAACATGGGATGAGAGAGGACTGACGAGTCGGCCGCTTGGGACTTCCGGACGAACATGCCTGGCGCACGACCTGTCTGCGGGACAGATGCGGAGGGTAGGATGCGAGCCTGTTCGTCGTCAGCGATACGTCTAGGAGTGCACGTGAGCTCTTTACCTTGTTGAAGTTCTCATACAGCTGCGGTCCGAACTCGTCTGCGAGACCGGTCAGCGGTGTCAGACCGTGAAGCGGAGGACGCACCGATGATGTCGCTGATGTCGTTTGATAGACCCTCTCGCATCTCTCGCAATCGATCCACCTCTCTCTGATTCCCCGGCCAGAGACTCAAGAACAGCGGACGTAGAGATCTATGGCAAGTCAGCTCGGGAACGTCCAGAACGCCTTGTATACTCACTTCGCTACGTCCATACCAGCCTCGCCGAATTTCAATGCGCTATATCCAAGAGACGGGAGGAAGCAGAACATGAACACCGGTGTCCAGTGTCGGATGGCGGGCGCGAGATCATATCGGTACATGACGAAGGTCACGAGGATCGCGTAGAACAGGTAGAGGAGGGGAACGACGGCCATCGAGACGAGGACTTTCCAAGTAGCAAGAACGTCGCGTCCCTGTAATTTGACTGTGGATGCGGCGAGAGCCTCTGAAGGAATATCGAGAGTCAATCATGCAGCGACTGTCAGAAGGATCACTAACCCTTAGCCTTTTGGTGACTAATGATTTTCGCAAGAATGAATACCGGCGCATGCAGTATGACACCCGGAAGGGAGAGCGTGCCCCACCACAAGAGGAGACCGGTCCGATAGACGAGGAGCAACAGACTCTTGAACGACCGATTCGACGCCCGCTCGACCTGATGGTCGGAGATGCCCATGTTGCGGAGAAGTCGGTTGTACGAGATGACCCGTTCTCGAAGAGCGATTATACGCGGCTCATGCTGGTAGTGTAGGTAGCCCTCCATGAAGCGCTTGCTGAGTTCGATGACCTGACCGATGGTGAGGTGCTGGCCCGGGATGCGATAAAGCCGTCGAGCAGCTTGAATTACCTTACCCCCAATCAACGCTGCAGAATCACTTTGCCCGGGTGACTTACCTGCATGGTCTCCCAGTCCGGTGCTCGTAGAGTTACCGCCCTCAGCCCATCATGTACCTTCTCCAGCAACTTCCCGCATGCTTCCCGCTTCTTAGCTCCTCCCTCCTTGTACATTTCTACCAGTTCTGCGTCCACCGAAACAGGGGGACCAAACTCGATAACGGCTCGGGAACGGAACTTGTGAGGATTGAAGTAGGAGAGACCAACTGGGACGAGCTTGACGTCAAGTTTCGGATTTGCGATCATGGCTCCGAGAGCCATGATGGAGAAGCCGGCTTTGAGAGGAAGAAAGTCGGTCCGGTCGTGTGAGCCGCCTATGACAGTCAGCTGATGTGAATCTCAATGAAGGTGTTAAGCTTACCTTCCGGAAAGACCCCAATAGCTCCACCCTCATTCAATCGCTGAAACACCGACCCATACGTATCCTCCTGATCCACATGCGGCAGAATCTTATACTCCAAACCCTCCTTGTCCTCTCCTTCCGTCTGCACCCGCTTCGAGGCCTTCACATTGGTACTCCCGTCCTTACTAGGCACCACGAATTCCGCCTTGAGGCGAAGCTCGGTATCGGAGATGACCTGATCGATCTGGGCGGAAGCGTATCCTGCGGACTTTGGGAGGACGAGCTGGCAGCGAGGTCTGATCTGGGTTGTAAATGCTGTGTGGAGACCGGTGACAAGGAGCGGGTCGTCGTGGGAGAGAACGATGCGGCCGGAACCGGCTTTGGCGTAGTCGGCGGCGCGAGCCACAGGGACTGTTAGACATCGGTCGGGGCTTTCAGATCATAGGGACATACGCACTGCTGTCCATCATCTTCGCTGCAGTCCCAATGAATGCTCGTCCCATGCTCTGACCTCCTGTCAGCGGCCTGGACAGCCAAAGCAGGCTGGGGGATTCACCTTTGTCGCAATGAGGATGGACACTCGCCGGTGCGCCTCCTTTCTGACTTCCGAGAAGAGGAGGAGGGGGTCGAGGAACTGGTTCGCATGTGGACCACATATGAATAGCACTGCTCCATGGCGAGGGATGTTGAAAGCGCCTCGGGGTCTAGCATAAAGAAATACAAGTCAGCTGGAGACCCCGGCCAGAGGGATCAAGGGAAAGAGGCAGGCTTGAGACGGACCTGATCTCTCTGAAGAAGATGTTTATGATCATACGCCAGAAGAGAAGGACGAGGTCATCTGATAAGACAATCAGCATGGACAGGCCTTGGGTTCCTCGTGGGTGAAACGGGGTATTTACATACATGCAAGTCCCGCCACCATCTTGATCACCTGCCATAAGACTACTTATAGCTGTGACCGTCTCCTCTTCTGGGTCAATGGGGAGTTTGAAGCAATAGCAAGGGGAACAAGGTGGTTGCAACGCTGACACGCTTTCAAACGCGGTTCTCCACACTTCAGATTCCCCAAATTGTCGGAACTCCTTCCAAAAGCTGTCGCCAGGACGACACTGTGCCTCCTAACGAAGCCAACGGTTATGCGTCCAGGAGCAGGTTTACTTCACCACATTCCTCTTCCACGACACCCCTCTTCCACGACACCACATTCCCGACATTTGCCACCGCTCTGTCCGTATGTCACGTGACCTTGTCGAAGACGTGTCTCATATCAGAGTAGTGATATCCCGTTCACCAAAAGCGGAGTCCGATGCCGTCATGGCGAACCCACATCCATTCCTCCCTCCTATATACCTCCCGGGTCAAGAACCATTACCTCCAGGAACGACCAACGATGAGCGCGAAGCATACTACCAGGCGAAGAAATGGGAGCGGATCATCGGATACGTCCCGGAGACATGTCCTTTCAAGGTCGTCCTCTCAGGCGGTGCAGGTGAGTCTCAATCACTTTCCATCATCTTTCCAACTCGCAGTATCACACCGGCTCTACCTATCCAAGAATGTGCCAAGCTGATATTGGGACCCAGGCTTCGCTCTCGGCGGTTTCTTCTCCCTCATGTCCGCTACCTTCGCCTACGAGGACCCCCTCACCAAAGCCTCAACCCAGCTCGCCGGTGCCGGGACTCGAGCTCAGACCGCTTACGTTTTCAAAGAGATGGGTCGGAATATGTGGTCCTCTGGAAAGGGGTTCGCGAAGGTCGGAGCCCTGTACTCGGGGATAGAATGCTGTATCGAGGGCGTAAGTTTGATGCCCTTTCCTCAGATCTCATGGTATCGAGCGAAGCAGATATCGGCTCATGGATGGTCATAGTACCGGGCGAAGAACGATATCACCAATGCTGTATCCGCAGGCTTGTTTGCTGGCGCCGTGCTAGGACGGAATTCCGGACCGACGGCGATGTTGGGAGGAGGAGCGGCTTTTGCGGCGTTCTCGGGAGCGATAGATTGGTATCTGAGAAAAGCACCGACAGAGTGAGTAGCTCACTATGGCCTTCGAATATCCAATAGGTGCTGATGAGGTGCCAGGGAGATATGATATGGGGTTCCAAGCTTGTTGTATAATCCATATTCTGCATCTTTCTTTACGCCTCTCTATGCATTTCCAAATTGCGCTCGGACAGTTCGAATCGAACACCGCTTGGCTTCCTGTATTAGCGTAGCCTCTCGGTCCGCCCCTCGAAGCAGGCTTCAGGAGGGCCTGCATCGAGGGACTCCCCTCCGCAAATACATTCATCATGCTTTAATTTACTTAATTATGCTCAAAATTTCCTAGTTGCCTTGGGATTCTAGCTCTATCGCGCAAGGCCAGAAACGGAATCAAATTCCGAAATCGCAATCAGACTCAAAGCGAACGGGATCAAACGGGATCAAACGGGATCAAACTTGCCTTTCGGGCTCTGCAAACGCCTCCGAACAGCCTGAACCAGCTTGAAATTTGGTGATTTCTGGGACTCATCCTTGCACTTGGTGCTGTGTTTGGTATTGTTAGACAAGACTTACATAGTCCAATCAATTTGTAATATTACAGCTAGTTCTGGCGCAAGAAAGCAGCAATCCCGAGGCACCTAGGAAAATGAGAGAACAATTAAGTAAAGCATGATCAAAAGTGCACGCCTCGCCTTCGCAATTTGGTCGCCACGTGGACAGCAGCAGCAATATTGCTACTGTGAGATCTGTAGCGAAGATACAATATGATGTATGTATGAATGTCCGAGATGATGGGGAAGGTCCCAATTAGGCCTGCGAGCGAACTGGATAGGCGGGCAGGCTAGTACGCTAAGAGGGTTCTCCGGGATTTCCGGGTGCCGACATCATACGAGTGCACTGAGTCCACATGACCGAAAGTTTCGAAATCAGATTGTAACATCTTACGGAAGGACTTTTCAACACCATCACTGTTCCAGCCTGAAATGCCCATACCCGACCTCCCGCTCGAGGTCGTCTCACTTATAAGTTCACTCCTCGCAGAACCTTTCTACCCTCCTTCGGACCTCTCCGCATGCTCCTCCTCCTCGTCAAAACTCACAGGTTCGCTCGATCCATCTCCACCTCCGCTGCAAACGATATGCAACTTGATTTCCTCGGTCTCCAAAGCCTCACCTCGTCTTCTCGAAGCGTCGCGGCCATGGCTGTGGGAGAATGTGGACGTTCGATCTGGCAGAGGATGGTTGGCAGTGGTCAATGCGCTCACTGAGGAGGTCATCGAGGACATACCGATTGCGGATGAGAAGATCTCGAGTCCCATCGAAGGACAGCTCACGCCCGTCTCACCCGAATCATTACCCGCGTCCGACGCGCATGTCCAGCCAAATGCTGTACCCGGCGGAACCACTCAATACATCTCCCCACCCTCACCTATCACCTATCCGTACCCACGATCGACTCCCCAGGGGATGTCGATCACCATCCCACCCTCATACTACTACTCTCCGCCTCAACCTCTGCGAACTGATCTCCTACTCACTCCGCCCGACACGAGGAATTCTTCACCCAACTCAAACTCCGCTTCACCCCCTTCCGTTACGACAGCACGACTACGTGGTCGGTCACGAAGTCGGCGTCGCAATGTCGGCTTTGACACAGAGGGAATCTCTGCCGTACTCTCGCGGTCGCGGAGTACCAGTATTAATACAGGGCGACCGGGCAGCGCGGATAGCTGGGGTCGTCCACCACCCATTGGACGGCGGTCAAGTCTGTCCCTCACCCGGACACGAGCGGACCTCGAAGATGAAACTGACGAGAATGAAGGCGACGAGGATGGGCAGGAAGATCTGGATGAGGAGGAAGATGAGGTCATGCCGCTGACCTCTCCGAGACCTCAACTCCTCATCCCGCCTGTACCTGAAGAAGAGAGGATGAATTTGAATCCTGAGCTTCTCCCTCCTCCAGGCCCGTACATCCGGCATCTCAGCTTTGTCAACTTCCGGACCATCGGGAGTCGACGGACACAGGATGAGGCGGTGAGAGGGCGGTATGTCACAGCGGGCAGATTGGAAGGGGTGATCAAGGTGGGCATCCACTCGTCAGACTTGGAAAGTGGCTGATTACACGACGCAGAATGCGCCGAATCTCATTTCCCTCTGTATGACCGAATATGTGGACTCGTCGCTCTCGTATACCGTCCTCGAGGAGCTCTTCTTCCGAGGATATCGGCGGCCCCGCCGAGCGCAAACCCTCTCACTCTCCCGTACACGCTCGCTCTTGATCGATCCAAACCCTACTTTCTCACCTATGACTACCTCGAACCAACTCGACCCACCTCGTCCGGTGTATGTGCCGTATGAAACGGAAACTGAAACGGATATGTGGCGGCGGCGGAGCGTGTTCACGGCGGTCGAGGCCCTAGATCTCACAGGTTGCGTCAGTAAGGCGTTCAATGATGGTATGAGGCAGTTCTACGAGGACTGGCTTCTCGACGAGGCACCCGACGAGACGATGGATGGAGGCAGAGGGAGGAGTCGGTATCGAGTGGACGAAGCTGACCATGCAGGACGACCACGGCGGATGTCTAATCGACCACTCCGCTTCTCGGCTCTCCGTCGGCTGTCCTTGCGAGCTTGCACGAGTCTCGACCCGCCTCTCATGCATGCCCTGATCCTGTCCTTCCCCAGTCTCACTCATCTTGACATCTCCGGCACAGCCGTTCCGTCAACTCTGCTCACTTCTCTCACCGAAAGCTGTCCCCGCACTCTCCGCCTTGCCTCTCTCAGCCTCGCCCGATGTTCCCGTCTCGCTCCGAGCGCAGTGGTGGACTTCCTGATCCGGTGTCCGGCTGCTCGCCGTCTGGTCGACCTCAACCTCTTCGTAAACGCAACCTCTGGCAGTGCCCTCACGTCCGACAATGTTCACCGCTTGATCACCTCCGCTCCGTGCTTCAACTCCGGTCGACTGCGATATCTCGACATCTCGGGCTCGGGGCTACTCCCCTCTCACCTCGCACTCGAGACTTTTCCCCCTCAACCTTCTCTAGTCTCCCTCGGTCTCAGCTACATCCCTTCCCTCCCCCTCGAACCCATCGCGGACTTCCTCCTTGAACTAGCACCGAATGTTGAGATCCTCACTCTCACCGGCACAGCTCTTTATTCCTCGCTCAACCCGACATACTCCTCTCTCCAACTTACTCTGAAACTGCATGCCCGACTCATCAACCCCCTCACCACTATCCCATTCTCCCTCTCTTCTCTCAATCTCAACGACGGTCAATCCGTCGACCTCCGACCTGGTTCAACCAGGTTAAGAGTCATCGAGCTATCTTCACCCGTCCGGCACGCCATCTCAGAAGGAGCAAGTACCGAATGGAGCGTCATCAAGTCCAAAGGTGGTCGAGGGTGGTACGTCGACGTTTCAGCCGGCTGGGTCCACGACACAGGCGAATGGAAGTTCGTCCGACATCTCCCGAGGAAGCATGCGAGAAGACAGTGGTTGCAGAGTCTGGTGGAAGCCAATGGACGTGTGGGCAGTGCGGTGGGTTGGCATAGTCGGAAGATGGAGGTTGGGAGGGGTGAGGGGATGATGGGTAGGGAAGAGGGGTTGGCAGGGGTTGGGGCGTTCGCTTTCGAGGAGTAGGAAGGAGTGAGAGGGTCGGGGGTATCTTAAGCACTCTAGGGGGTTTGCATCTGTTGTTGTACGCGGACGGGATCTGCCACGGACGGATGGATGAATAATGGGATATCTCGGATCGTGTTAAGCATTTCGCACAAACATCCGCGATCTGTGCGTGATAGACACGAGGTTAGATTTATTCACACAATCGCAAATAAGCGACAATATCAGATAGAATCAGTATGTCATTCAATGAGGATGCAGAGAAGGAGTCAGCTCTTGCTGCTTTTTGTTGCTGGATGAGATGAAACTTAGTAAAGGTGACCGGAAGCTTAGGGCGATGTATGCCATCCTCACCCCCGCATTTACCCTCACACCCTCCCGCTCAACCAGCCTTACTCATCAGCTTCCTCACGTTCTCCGGCAACAACTTCTCCGCGTCCGCCTTATCCATCTTCTTCAGTGCCGCGAGGGGATAATACTTGCTCAGCGCGACTAGCTCAAGCCTCAATCTCCTCATTGCCGCCTCTGTGCTCAGTGTGGACGGCGGGGAATCAGGCGGTGCGGAAAGCGGTGAAGATCCTGTCGATTGAACTTCGGGGTCTCGTTTCACCTTCTTTACCGACCTGGTCTCGCGTGGTCCGTTGGGCGATGGAGGTCTCTTGCCTGATCGGGAAGCGCGCTCCGCATTGAGCCGTGCGACCTCTTCCGCTGCCCAATCGATGCCGAGCGTGACTCCGCTCCTTCCGCCGACGCCTTGAAACAAGAAGTCATGGGGTTCAGTCAATAAGGGAGCTATATCGAGCGGGTTATTGGGCGAGGTGAGATTCCGGAGCGCAAGGCGATGGTAAGCGTTTCGAGCCATTGACAACAGGTGGGTATCGTCGATCTCACTCTTGTGAAGGGATTTGAGCGTTCGTTCGATAGTCGAGCGAGGCGATGAATGGAGTACACCATTGTGCCAGGTTTTCCGGACGTATTCCTCCAGACCATGCGGGTTCGTCTCCGCCTTAACGTTGCCCCGGTCGGTCCGATGCTTCGCGCTTTCCACTGCACCAGAGACGAATCTATCCACCGAAACAAGGTATGCTTCGCCCTTCACGTCGCCGGTAAACAGATCTCTCAGCCAATCCGATGCGGTCCGTCCCAGCGGATCGTCATACACATTGATGAAGTTCGCTGGCTGCACGCCATGTCTCGGCCGAAGGGGACGCAGATGTTCGGAAATGACTTGTTCCTCATCGGCCCCTGCAGCCCGATTGGCCAGGTACGTCATCTCCGCGTCGATCTCGGGATACACTCCCCATTCGAATTGACCCAGCTCACGGGATCGCAGAGTCGGAAGTCGGGGGAAATTGGTGAATGGCAAAGGAGATTGACCGTTTGGTCCACCGAGACCATCCCAATCCCACCATGCATCCTTTCTGAGCCCCTTCCAGTCCGTGATCCGCCGGCCTACACGATGATCGCTCCGGGACAACTCGAAGATCCCCGCGGGATCATCCATCTCCGCCACATCCCGACTCCCATCCATTTCCCAGTGTCTCCATTTGCCAGCGAATTTCTCTCTCCCTCGAATGTGGCGTCGCATGTACACCCTCTTGCCTCCGGTGAGATTCCATCCCACCGCTGATGCGTGAGGGGAGTTGGGGGGAAAGGAGAGCATCTCCTCTGGGACGTAGACTTGAGGCGGGATATCGGGCAGTGTTCGGCGGAATGGCGGATCATCGGTCGCGGCTGTCATCTCTGGCCCGGAGAAGGTAGACCGCTCTCGCTCAGATGAGAGGGGATCAGGTGAGGGGGATGGAGTCCGGACGAGAGGACGCGCTCTTTCGATGTGCTTCAGTCCGTGAGCGAGAAGCCGAGTTGCAGAGGTATGAGGGACGGTGCCGGGAGGATTGAAGATCTGGGCGGCTGTGACGAGGGTGCGGAGGTCGGTCTGGAGGGACCAAAAGATTAGTGAGGAGCGGGAAAAACCTGATAGGCGTACCTCGACTTGGTCCATGGTTATGTAATCGCGATTATCGATTTTATACTGCATGGTCCCGAGGTCCATCATCTTATCCTCACCTCCCACAATGTCATGGTAATCGGGGAAATTGTCTAGGTCGACTGAAGCATCTGATCAGCTGCGCACATCGGCATAAAGAGGCAAACGTACCAGGGTCGCCAAACAGGGCATACTAAGAAATAAATGTCAGCTGTACCGACTTCGCGAAGGAGGGGATGCCATCTTGCCGCTGAACGATATGCGGATGCGAAAGAAAGTCTCACCTCATCTTTCCGCCGTAACTCCACCATAATTCTCCCAAGCAACTCCCTCAGAGGCCGCCTCAGCCTCATCCATCGTCCTCCACCCTTCCCTTTCCCAGTCACAGGGGTATCAAATTCCTCGCCATCGTCTTTCGGCGTCGATACCTGTGCTGCGGACGGTAACAACGGTAAGGAGATAGGATCTGGCCCTGTATCGTCCTCGGCCCCAAGCTCCGCTTTGACGACAGTCCCTTCGGATGGAGCGAGAATCTCATCGGGGAGTGATGGAGCGGGTAGGGATCGCGGCGTCGAGGGGTCAGTCGAGAGTAGGCGTGGAGGAATGGCGGAAGGTCGGGTTTTGGGGTTGACTTTGCTTCCCTTGGCCCGGCCTGTGGACTTGCGGCCGGTCTTTGGCGTTCTCAGCGCTGTGCTAGCTTCCGGTGTTGTGGTGATAGGACGGGTTGGGATGGGCGTCGTTTCGAGTGCCGCTTCCGATGACGAAGAGGGGTTGATGGCGGGCGTAGAAGCTCGCGGAGAAGGATAAACGGTGGATACTGTGTGCCTTCCAGGCTCAGCGATGGGTGAGGGACTCCGGACTGTCGATGAGCCAGCTTCTGGCGCGCCATCCTTCGCTATGAATGGAGCCCTGAGTGGGGTAGTCGGTCTGTGCGAAGGCGGATAGAGCTTGATGACCGGCTTCGATGATGTGTCCTGGGACGGCTTCTCGGACGTCTCGATGACAGCATCGGGATTAGCGCCCAGAACTTTCATAACGAAACTTGGTGAGCCCTGAGTATGGTCCCCATCGCTGATGACAGCCTTGGCTTTGCCCTTCCTCGAGATTACGACGGGCGCAGGAGTTGCTGCTGGAACAGAAGTGGAGGGACCGGGTTTCGAGTTGAGCGAAAACTTGAGCTTGATTGGAGGAACTTGCGTCGCCGATTGAGAGGTCATGCTGCGTCAATCATACAGGTGATGCGGCGTCCACTATAGGCCTCCAATCGGTCGCGAAATAGGCGCGTTATGGTGGACTCTCCAGGAGGTAGCGAGGGCGGCAAATACGAACGGGAGATATCGATATCGTTTATTTACGGGTGCAAATGAACATACAATGACGTGTGATTTTGATTGACTGGGATTGTTGCCGCCGGAATTTCCAAGAGGAAAGTCGTCCAATTGGTCCAAGAACCGCATGAAGGCTTGTTCAAGACCATTTCCAGCAAGATGGACAAACTGCACAAGCTACATCACAAGCCTTCGGCTGGCTCGAAGGCTGCCAAGAAGGATGTAGCCAAGGGGATCGATCGAACTGGAGGTAAGAGCTACAATCCTAAGGTGAGTCTTGAAACCATTGCCGGGTTTGGTAGCTCCCCAGCGGGTAGGTAGGCGGTGCCAGAAGCTCACTCACCTGCTTCATAGGCTTTCACGTCCACCTCCTTCCGATCAGCCGATCGAGCAGCTCGTCGCACAGCCGAGAAAGACCAACAACGCCTCCATGTACCCCTAGTCAACCGCAATCCCGATGAACGAAAAGTCACCGCCGAGAAGGGCAAGAGCATGGACGAGGGGCGTCTACCTCCACCGCCCATCGTCGTTGGAATCGTTGGCCCACCTGGTGTTGGCAAATCCACTCTGCTCCGGTCACTCGTGCGGCGGTATACGAAGCACAACTTAGCTCAACCTCAGGGGCCGATTACGGTGGTGTCTGGCAAGACACGGCGGATCACTTTCGTCGAGTGTGGGAATGACCTGAATAGCATGATCGATCTGGGGAAAGTGGTGGATCTGGTACTGTTGATGATCGACGGAAGCTTTGGATTCGAAATGGTGAGCTGGTCCAGCTAAACAAGACAGGTCAGACGCCTGATGAGTGAAACCAGGAAACATTCGAATTCCTCAATATTCTCCAATCTCACGGTTTCCCTAAAGTCCTCGGTCTACTCACCCACCTCGACCTCATCAAGAAGTCCGCAACACTCAAAGACACCAAGAAACGTTTAAAGCACCGATTCTGGACGGAAATCTACCAGGGCGCGAAGCTCTTCTCACTATCTGGAGTTATCAACGGGCGATATCCGGATGCCGAGATCAACCTCTTATCCCGGTTCATCTCTGTCATGAAGTTCCGTCCACTCGTTTTCCGAAATCAACATCCGCACCTCCTGGCGGATCGGATACAGGACCTCACCTCTCGCGAGATGATCCGAGAGAACCCGAAGATTGATCGGTCTATTACGTTGTATGGGTATCTGCGAGGACCGAATCTCCCGGCGCGGAATGCAAAGGTGCATATACCAGGAGCTGGGGATCTCGAAGTGAAAGAGGTGGAAAGGCTGGCGGATCCATGTTCACTCCCAACACTGGAGAGCGAGAGACGGAGAAAGATGGGAGAGAAGGCGAAGCTCATCCATGCACCGATGAGCGATGTCGGTGGGGTCATGTACGACAAGGACGCAGTGTACATCAACGTACCAGGCAGCTTTAGTCGAGGAGGAGACGGTAAGTCCCATCGCTAGTACATGTAGTCCGATACTCACGGTTGTTGCAGCGCTGCAGGGGGAGGGCGAGCAGATGGTCATGGACCTGCAGGATGCTGGCCGGACGTTCGGTGAAGGCATTCAGCTGTCTCAAATACGGCTCTTCGGGTCATCGTCCGCTCCCTTGGATGTGATTCAAGAACGGGCCAGACGGAGAGCTGAGCCTAGAAATGGCGGGCCGATCCTGGGAGTCGCAGATCATGACGACTACGAGGACGACGGCCAAGAAGATGAGGATGGCGCTTCTGATGAAGATGGATACGAGGATGAGGAACAAGAGGATGGCATGGACCGGATCCCGCCTGGAGACTCTGCTGACGAGCAAGACGGAGACATCGATTACGCTTCTTCCGACTCCGGGGACGGGGACGAGGACGACCTTGCATTGGCTACCGGGTTTGAGCAAGATGGCCGCCGCCTCGAGCTTTCCGACGACGACTTGAATGCAGACGACGAGAACGTACCGCAATGGAAGCAGAACTTGCCGAAGAGGGCCGCTTTAAATTTGGTAGATCGAATGGAGCGACGTCGAGATCTAATGAGCTTGATCTATGGAGATGAGCTGAGTCCGGAAGAAGTAGCGGCGGGGAAGACGCGGTCGTCCTCGCCAGACGCTTCGTCGCGAACACCAATTGAGGGACTCTTCACAGTCAAAGCTGCAGATCGGGATGCCGGGGACGAGGGTGATCAAGTGAAGGAAGCAGTCAACTCGCAAGCGCTCGAGGGGAAGTGGGCGGATGAGACAGTCCTCGAATCGATCAGGGGGATGTTCATCACCGGTCCGGTTGGAGAAGTCGACGAGGAGGGTCAGGCCTACGAGGAGGAAGGAGGGGACTTCGAGGATCTCGAGAACGGTGACGAGCCGGGGGCAAATGTGCCATATGTGGGTGCGAAACCTCCAATCGACCACGAGGCGGCGCGTGCCGAGGCTCTCGCGCGAAAGAAGAATGCGCTCGCTGCGAAGTTCGACGAGCAGTACGATTCGTCTGACGACGAGGAGAAGCTGGACTTTTACGATGCACAGAAAGCGGAGATGGCGAGACAGCGGATGCTCAACGAAGCGGAATTCGAGGGGCTCGACCCGAATGCCCGAGCTCAGATCGAGGGGTACCGATCTGGCTCGTATGTCCGCCTCGAGATCGATCACGTTCCCTATGAGATGGTGGAGCATTTCGACCCGGCTTTCCCCATCATCGTCGGTGGACTCCTTGCTGCCGAGGAGCGCTTTGGCTACGTGACCATTCGGATCAAGCGCCATCGATGGTTCACCCGAACGTTGAAGACTAATGATCCTCTCATCTTCTCCCTTGGGTGGCGACGGTTTCAGTCACTCCCGATCTACCACCTCGATGACCACTCCATCCGGAATCGTCTCCTCAAGTACACTCCCGAGCACATGCACTGCTATGCGACATTCTACGGACCTGTATCGAACCCCAACACCGGTTTATGCGCATTCAATACCCTCTCCGGTGAGGCGTCCGGCTTCCGAATATCTGCGACGGGAGTGGTGCTTGACGTCGATCGGTCAACAAAGATCGTCAAGAAGCTGAAACTCACCGGTCTACCGTACAAGATCTTCAAAAACACCGCGTTCATCAAGGACATGTTCAATTCACCATTGGAGGTCGCCAAGTTCGACGGCGCGAATATCCGGACTGTCAGCGGGATCAGGGGGCAGGTCAAGAGGGCTTTGGGGAAGCCGGAGGGATGCTTCAGGGCGACCTTTGAGGACAAGATCTTGATGAGCGGTGAGTCGTGTTCCCGAGATGACGCCTGCCCTCAAGCTGGATAAAACGATCAGAGCTGACAACTATCGCAGACATCGTTTTCCTCCGAGCTTGGTACTCGCTCGAACCGAAGAAGCTTTACAACCCAGTCACCTCGCTGTTGCTTTCGGATAAGAGCGGCTGGAAAGGTATGCGCCTGACCGGCCAAATCAGGCGCGAGGAAGGGGTTCCAACGCCTCAAGACGTCAGCTCGACATACCGAGTAAGTCACTTTCGAGCAATGTTGAGCTAGATAATTTCTAAACTAACTTGTTATTGCCGAAATTGACTCTGTCTTAGCCCGTCCAACGGTCGACCCGCCGGTTTAATCCCCTCAAAGTACCTCGCAAGCTCGAAGCCTCCCTACCCTACGCAAGCAAGACCCGTGCCCTCTCCAAGCAAAAGAAGCCTACCTACCTCCAATCCCGCGCTGTCGTCATGGAACCCGAAGAGAAGAGGGCTGTCGCGCTCCTCCAGCAGATCCAGGCGTTGCGGAAGGACAAGGCTGTGCGGAGGGGCGCCAAGAAGGAGGAGAAGAGGAAAGAGCATCGGAAGGAGGTGGCGGAGATTACGGAGAAGAGGGATGGGAAGGTTAGGGAGGAGAGACGGGCGACGTTCAAGAAGGAGGGGATTAAGCGGAAATTTCAGGAGGAGGCGGTTGGGGGGAAGAGGAGGAAGTGAGGGGCGGGAGTGGTAGCGGAAGGGCGCGTGCGATGATGCGAGCCTAGGTGATCTTGTGGGAACGGCTAATCCTTGCGAGCAGGGGTCGTATCTAATAAAACCCGGTGACAGCTTTACGGGTCAGGCCAAACCCGCTGACTGCCGCGGAACGATTGGGCGTTTTGGGCGAAGCCATCGACGCTGATTTTGACACACCCATCGATCTGAACAGTCTCTTTACACTAACACGAGCATCTCCTTTCCTCCCTCACCTGTTCTTCCCTGACCAACCGTAATCTTATCCCACAGCTTGATCACACCATCAGTCCCCACCTTCCGTTGTGCCTTCCGGATGTAGTCCTTTGTGCCTTCCCACTCACTCCATTGTCCTTCGAAGCCCGAGTGAGGAGATAACGCTCCTATGTCCTGTACCAGAGAGGTTAGAGGGTACTGATTCATATGATGGAGATGGGAGTTGTGTGTTCTGACTTTGTGTACCTCTCACTCGACACCTCAACTGTCCAGACTAGAGACAACGCAAACACCTTTGTAGACCATAGGGACAGAAAGGGCAAGCAGCATGGCACGAGTGAAGCCGCAACACCCCCGTGACTTCGCCTTCGACCGACCCGACTGTCGTAAGTCCCCTGCGACCACCTTTCTCTCCGCTGATTCGGGACAGATTTCTATGCCACAGGATACCCAGACTATCAACCCCACTCCCGGCCGCGCCTCTTCCCCACACACCCTCACCCCCACACCCATCACCCTCACCAGACCAACGCATACGAAACCACCCGCCCGACGAACCGCTACCAACCCTCCCGCGGGGCACAGCGAGACGCGAAATGGCTTCGTCGACATGAACGTCCGATCCCCACCACCCGGAACGAGGCGTTTGATCGGATTAGGGCGGAGCAGGTCGCTGCGATCGCTCGTGCGCGAGCTGAGATTGTTGGGCGGAGGGAGAGGGAGGAGGAGGAGGAGAAGAAGGTGCGGAGGATCCAATTACAGGTGTTCGTGCATGCTCGGTAGGTCACCCTTTATCTATACTCACAAGCGAACTAAAGGAATTGATGGGGGTGTAGGGAGACGCGGTGTAGTTGGAAGGGATGCGAGGCGGTATTGAACTCTTGGGCTCTGCTTGAGAAACATGTTCTCCACGCGCATTTATATCCAGGGGAGAAAGAAAAGGAGGAAGGGAAGGTGTGGAGGTGTGAGTGGGATGGGTGTGGAGTCGAGTGCCGGGGGAGGGAGGAGGTGTATCGGCATTGTTTGGTTCGGCATATGGGGGAGTTCAGTGCGCGATGCCCGTTCGGTGAGTCTCATTCAGGGTACCATCACAACCACCGGACCTCTGTCTGGCTTTCCCTCCTTCGACGAGTCTAGGCTGCGGGGTCTATGGCGGACGATGTAGCGAGAGCTGGGAGATAAGGGACTCGCTCGAGAGCTGGGAGATGGAGAATTCGCTCGCTAAAGCTCGCTCGTCAGACTGCCTCTTCTCCGGCCCCTCCTTCCCCCTCCTCATGGCCCACATAACCCGGCGTCACCCCCTCGCCACACCAGACGACTTCCTTCCCGGGCTCATCCACCACGCTCCCCACCTCCCACCCTCATCCAACCTCCCTGCCCTCCCCCACTTCGCCACGATCCCCGCTACCGTGGAGGTGGGTGGGTACAAAGGCGAGGTGGTTTCGCGTGCGAAGAGGTTGGTGAGTAGTCGATGTTTGAGTGGGAGGCGACCGAGGAAGGATCGGTTCGAGGAGAAGAAGGGGGCGATGGGCGCTATCGGGGCGGTGGTGGAGAATGCGAGGCGGGTCATCGTGGCGGTCACTACCGCGGAAAAGGCGCACGAGAATGATGACCAGGATGATCAGGGTGTCGACCAGGGTGATGGTCAGGTCCCGACATCGGCGAGGACGGATATCCAGTTGCTTGATGTGGTGATGAGCGCGACTGGTGCCAGGGAGGATGCTCAGCGGGAGGTGGGTGGGAGAGGTGACACCAGACATGCGAAGGGGATCAGCAATGGATTGATAACTGAGGCGGGCAGCACAAGTGTCGAGTCCTCCCTAAGCCCGGCGCAGAGCGCGATCTCTTGGGCCAAAGTCAGCCCAACGAACGCGGAGACCAAGCGACAGCAGGAGCCGACATCAGCAACTCAGCGGACTGCAGAAGGGGTGAAGAGGAGCGAGAGGCTGCGGGAAAGGGAGCGGCGGTCTAGTGTGAGTCCCAACTCGGCGTTAGTAGAGAGTCCTGTGAGCTAGGGATTGGGATGAAGATATTAGCGGAGCGTAGTAGCATGGGTGTATTCAATAAGAATGGTGGGTAAATCGGCAACTGCAATGATAGATGGATACAGCAGGTTGGTGTCAATATGCACATGAGTAATACCTTCTTTCCCACTTCTCTCCTCAGCATCGCCCCTCCCATGAATGTGCTAAGTTGTCTGAGTTGCGGGCGGATCAGGTGGCAAGCGACCCCGCCCATACACTGAGCTCTTCGTTCTTCAATTTGGAATTGACGATCCAACCCGAAGCCTGAAGTCAACAGCAGGTAAGCCCAGTCAGACGAAGCAGCGATCTATGGCTGTTCGGCCTCAACGATAGACAACTTGCCAGTAGGTCTTGCGGACTCTTCCTCTTCCCCGGATCCTTATCCAAGCATCCTTCCACGAAACCCACAGCTTCCTTCGGGAACTCCCGGTACCGGCTGACCAAATGCGGTGCCGGCTCATTGACGATATGCTGCAGAAGATCCAAGATGCTCATCGTATGGCCACCGCCACCCAAGCTCACACCATTGTTGGCTTGCGGGCGGTTTGGGAGTGTCGCGTTGGGATCGAAATCCATCTCTTCGGGTGAGTCGGAGAAGGGGAATCGGCCAAGGGCGAGCTCGATTAGGGAAATGCCGAGGGACCAGACGTCGGATTTGATGGTGTATGGGGCGCCTTGGATGCGTTCGGGCTGGAAGCAGCGGGAGGCGGGAGTTCAGAAGAAGCCGGCAGACGTCAGTAACGGACTGACGATGCTACGGCTACATTTCCACGAACTCACGCTCATATATGTGCTAGTTCCGACGAAGGTGTTGGCAATTGAGTTGATGAGCTCGCCTGAGACGCCAAAGTCACATATCTTGATCTCGCCGGCGGTGTTGGCGAGGATATTGGAGGGCTTGATGTCTGATCGGAGATGACAATAATCAGCATATTGGCCAAAATGATAAACTGAAAATCTGCTCCCCTCGGTGAATGATCCGGTGAACGTCGTAAAGATACATCAAGCCTCTCAGTACCGCCTCCGCCACCTTCCCAACAATCTCAATAGCTATCGGGCCGTTGCGGCGGTAGATGTCGTCTAGGGACCTTTCGAATTTGATATCAGCGAGAATCCCAGACATACCTCCAGCCCATGAAAGGCTTTATGCGTAGCCACAAAGATATCACTCACCCCGCATCCATGATTTCCAACACGATCCCGACGTGCACGTCCACCGGAAAGCAACCGAAGTACCCGACGATGTATGGTGAAGAGCAATCGTTCATGAATTGCAGTTCACGGAGGATCTGCTTCCGGACCGAGGGTTTTGCGTCAACGAGGATGAGCTATCACGGAATCAGCGCGACGTGACAGATGAATCCAATACTCGGTGAGGGCGCACTGTCGACCTTGCCAAGCTTCGTCTTCTGTCCATAGGAATGGCCTCGAAAAGCTGAAACCTCGCACGGCTGTCGGAGTAGCCCCAGCCGGACAGAGGAAGCCGGCCAAGCGACTCACCTTCCTCGCCATCACACATTTCCGCTTCTTATTCCAAACCTTCGTGACCGTCCCTCCATTCCCCGCCCCCAGGTCGATCAAAACGTCCAAATCCTCATCCTTGACCAAATCCTCGCCATTCTTATCCTTATGAACCTTCTTACTTCCCTTGGACCCGGACTTCTTCCTCGTACTACTCGAGGAGCTATCGCTCTGCACCGCCAAATGGGTCGGGGTAGTAGGTGCAGTTGGACTACTCCCAGAGGGCGGAGAGTCGAGGAGGCTTATGCTGGAGCAGGAGGACTGGCTGGACAGCTGGAGTCGCTCGATATCTTGTCGCAGACGGTCGGCCTCCGTCGTCCAGGGCGATTCACCATCCTTTGTCCCACTCGGGAGTAAAGGAGCGGCTCGAGTGGGCTGGGGGATGGATTTGGAGATGTCGAGTCCGAGTGGTTTCTTGCGGGATACGGAGGATTTGGGGGTGTCTAGTATGGTGGTGGGCTTGGATGAGGTGGACGAGGTTAGGGATGGGATGGCTTTGGATGTGGCGCCCGGTCGAGGCACTGACAGGGGAGACTCGTCCATCGCGGCGAGGTCGGTGACGTCGTTCAGTCAAGTCCCGTCATTTGACCAAGGGGAGAGAATGGGTTATCAGGAGAATGGGTTATCAAGGAGGAGCACGCAGAGATGGAGGTCGATGCGATGAGAGTGAACCGGACGAGACTATCACACCAGGTGTCAAAATTACGTAATGATGAATTTGTGTTGCGGGACCGCGACCCGATATCAGCCGGGGGTCATGTTTCGACTTCATTATTCGATTCCGGTCTTGGCGGATGGGTGAAGAAGGCGATAACCGGGCGATGAAGAATCGACTGTGGCTTCGAGGATCTAGTCCCGAGTTTACATAGCGACCTGTCTTCTCCCGCTCAACCAGTCGACCTCCCTGCGACAATCCCCAGTCAAAAAACCCTTCCCGACGATCCCTCCGGTCAAACTCGAATCACTCCATCGGAATGACATCTACTGGATCGAACTCCTCTCATTCATCTCCATCACGACCAAGAGGACCTCTTCCATCCACTATCTCTCGACAATCTTCTGCGATACACCTCGGTCCGGATTCTCTATCGAATCAAGTGGACCGACCCCCTGTGTCCGCTACAATTCGAATGCCAAGCGGCATCGCCAGCGCTCGAGTCGGCCTCGGTAGTCCGAAGTTAATCTTCAACCGAGATTGGGCGAGGGGAAGGCGTAATCGAAGTGAGGAGATAGAACGGGCGAGTGTAGAGGAAGAGGCTATAGCGGAAGAGGCCGCGCATTTCTTGGCGGAATCCGCGGCGGAGAGGCAGAGGGAGGAGAGGGGATTGAATGGGTTGGTGGACCGGGTCTCGGGACTGCCGAGCCCGCCCAGGACAGAAAGCGGTATCGCTTTGCCGGATGTTCCAGCGATAGGGTTCGGCAGCAGAGCTCTCGCCGAAATGGTACGCTGAATGCTTCCTTATATTCGAGAAACCAGTCCTGATGAAGTATTGCAGGTCCTCTTGAGATCCCGATCCGCCTCGCCCGTTGAGGATCCCGTCGATACTTCCCACACATCACGTCGACATTCCTCCTCTCGCTCGGCTCGCTCTGCATCTCATCATTCCCCATCCACATTCTCACCTTCTTTCGAGCAGAAAGCCGAGTCCCCTGTACCTAGACGTGCGCCACGACCCGAGCCGTCGCCTTCTTTCTCTCACTCCAGTTCGTCCTCCTCGAAGTTGGCCTCGACCGATGGGAATGGTTTGGGAATTGAAAATGGCCACTCACCGAGCCCACCTATTGAACAACCGCGCTCCGGTAGCTCGACCAATAGACGAGGCTCTGGGCCTGCAGACATCGCCGCCAACCCCAATAAGAGTGCAGATGAAGATCTGGACGAGCGGATTCGCTTCGCAGAGGAACAGATCCAGCGGACCCATGCGCTGCAAGCACGACGAACATTGTACCCGGAACAAGGGATTTCGCCCGAAGAAGCCACATTGAGGAGCCGTGATGCTCGCACTCTGGAATTCGATTCTCCTGCTGCAGCGAGCGGATCGACCCTGCGTCGAAGTGGGACCACGTCTAGCGCCTCTGCCAGGACGCCCAATGGCGACTCCGTGTACCGGGACCAGACACCTGAAGACTCCTATGTCGATGAACGTGAAAAGGAGCGGAGCAACGGAAGTGGTGGTGGGAGACTAAAACCGCTGCCTCACTCATTCAGGCATGGCGGCTTCGTGAGTACAAGGCACTGGCCGATGGGCTCGACTGACATTAGGACAGTTCACTCCATCGCCCAAGCCTTCAAAAACAACCGCATACACCCCGAATGCAGACTCAACATCCGCGCGGTCACCACGGATGCAGCAGTACGAATCTCCTATCCCTTACAACGATTATTCCCCCGTCCCATCGCGATTCGCCACGACTGCCCCGCTTCCACGCGAGCTCGATTCGGTCCCGTCATCGTCAACCTACCGTGACTACTCCCGAACGTCCCGTTATGAAGGCTTGGACTTTAGTTCCAGTATCAATGATGACCGAGTTCAAGGCAGGCGTCAGTGGGGCGAATCAGCCATTGGTCTCCCTAGAGCGCGCGATCCTCTGGATGACCGTGGTCTACCTTTCCCGAGAACAACGCTGCACGGCGACAAACAGAGGGCGGAAAGTGTCGTCGGTACTACCGCAGAGCGAAACCTCTATTCTTTGCTTGGAGGAAGAATCGAATCCGCGCTTGCGCAGCGATTCGGCGAGCGTGGTGCCAAGAGTCTTGCTAGCAAGCGCGACTCTGGTTCTCCGAACTCAAGAATCAACCTCACTCCTGCTGACTCGGTCTCTGTTGTGGGTATGCGTTCCGAGCGCGCCGAGACTGTACGAAAAGATCCCCTGGAAATCCTCAAGCGGATTGAAGCGGAGCGGTCAGAGCACAATCGCCAATGGGAGGTGAAGCGAGCGGAATCGGCACTGGGTGATCGCGATATTCCGCGGTCTATCTCAAGGTTCGAGCATACTCCTCAGCATGCCCGTCCAGCTACTTCTATGTCAAATCTTCGAGATCAGCATGCTGCACCCCGAACCGCTCCGGCTGAAAGGCAAAGACGCTTACTGGACGAGATCGACAGTCCACTGCGAGACCGCGTCAGCTCCCGGATGAGCCACGTCCTCTACCCGTCAAGCGAGCCGCGTCCCATGCGTAGCAGTACCTCACTTGGTGGACAAGCTCCCGTTCACCTCGACCCTTCCTCGGCGACGACCGGGCACGGACGACTGCTCTTCGAAGCGTTTCAATCCCTCGCAACAAAGCTACAAAGCGAGATGAGCGGTACTGTAACCAGCTTTTACTCTGCCACGCGCACCTCCGAATCGGTGAACACATCAGTACATGCCGCCTTGCAGCTCGCTGCCCAGATCTCGATCGAGATCGAAGTCGATCCAGCACTTGTGCGGGATCAGCTGGCCAGGCTGATTGCCCTCCTGCGCGAAACGAGCCGCGCCAGCGATCAGAACGTCCGCGACCAGACGGGTATTATGCTCGACCTGCCGAAAGCCCTTCCCGCCGTCAATGGTAGCCGGATGAACAACGATATCCCCCGACGATGGCGACCATCCAGCCCGTCCACGTATGAATATCCAATCGGGCGCAGTGCGGAGATGGTCCGACCTGCGACCAGCATCGGGGACTGTTGTTCCCCGAGTAAGCGATTTTCGCGAGATGTACCGGAAGCTTCAATGACGGCGAGTCGAGATCGCTTGCCGTCGAATATGTCCCCTTATATTTCCGCTGTCCACGGCCTCGCTTCCACACCCAGAAGGGACGAGCTACCGCCCATCGAAGCGTCTCCACCGGTAACGTTCTCTTCCACCCAATCTCATGATCACGTTCCTGCTCCAGAAAGTCCAGAACAACCCCGTAAAGTGCTCCGCAAGAAAGCATCGACCACGAGCACCAACACCGTCCGCGGCTCCACCTTCCTCCCATCCGCTTCCAAGATCCGCACAACGACCGCCATCAGCGTCATCACAGCTGGCGACAACTCGCCGTCGAAAGCGAGGTCGATCAGCTCGCAAAGAAGTTCGTTATGGGACGAGCATGGACAAGGGGAACCGTCCAGCCCAACGAGTCGGTTCACCTTCCATACCGCGGAATCGAGGGACCACGACGAGTCGGATGCAGTTAGTCTGCTTGCGCAGGCCGCGAAGAATAGGGATGTGGGGAAATGGGGTGGAGCAGGGGGTCTGGGTAAGGCTGGTGGGAGGGGTGAGGGGGGAAACGAGAACGGGAGGCGGCCTAGTGTTAGTGAGAGATTTAGGGCAACGTTGAGGCGAAATCCGGGGAGTAAGCCGGCTTAGGGAAGGAGGTCTTTCCGAGACGCTACTGCTTCTCCTGTCGAGGAGAGGTAGATATGCATATAACATCTTGCTGTCTCACCGGAATTGAGTCCCGTCACCGGCCGCGAAAAACCTGAGGTGGAGACATCGAGCGGTGTCTTGGGTGAAGAACAATGCATAGTACGGTGATCTACAGGATACATGGTAAAAGTAGTATTTGCGTGATGAGTATAAAACAAAATAGTACAGGCTTCCCTATACATGTTCGTCTCCATTGGTGGAAGCTCCTCCTTGGCCCCACCCTTTCCCTCTCCCCGGGCTTCCCCCTCCCCCACCCCTCCCTCTCCCCTCTTTGACTAACCCCTCTCCCCTTCTCCCCGTCGTCGCCTCCTGCCCCTACGAAGCACTGACGAGCCCTACCCTCTCCCAAGCTGCTGCGATTCCCCTCGTGGGTACGCTTCAAGCACCGCTTCCCGGTCTTGCCCTCTCGGTATCGATCGCAGCCTGAAGTTCAAACACCTCGCCTTGGGTTCTCTCCACCTGTTTCTTCACCGGAAAGTCAGGGTAATCCTTTAGAAGGTTGGTCCAGCGATCGATATCAATCAGCTTCTGCTGGATCTGTGCTCGAAGCGAACGCAGCGTCGCAGATTCCGCATCGGGAGCGAGAGCGGGAGGAGCGGGATCCTCTTGGACCTGCGGGTCGACCCTTTGGCGTTTCTGAGGTGGCGCTTCGATCGAGACTGGCACGTATGCCGAGGACGAATCCGCTGGAAGAGAGTAGGGTGGCTGGGACCGGTGAGCAGACTTGTGCGGGGATCGAGAGGGATTCGATGGCTCCTTTGCGGTCGAGCTTGAAGACCTGGAGAGTGTCGCTATCCATCGCTTACGTCCGTCGAGCGTATCACCCATCGAGCCTTCACGAAGAGGTTTCGAGATGATGATTAGCCCAAGCTTACCCCCTCTGAATTTCACACTTCTCGTCGATCGACCACTTTGATCGAGCCTTGCCGCCTGCTTCAAGTTCTCCAACTTCCATCTGTCGAGATCATCATTATTTCGACTCCGCATGTCATTGGTTGCGAGTTCAGCGGGCCAGGGCACGGTGGTCACCAGCTCGTCCTTCAATGAAACGACCTCGTTCGCTACGCCATGCGCGTTTGATGGGTCCTGCACCGGTACAGGTGTCGCCCTCTGCGGAGCGACCGATGGTTCCGCATCAAGCGCGACTCGCGCCGGATCTTCGACATCCCTCGCCGCCATCTTTTCCCAGCTATAACCCACCCCATCATCCCGCCATTTCGTATCGACTACCTTTCGCCTTCGAGTCCGAAGGGAATATGCGCAATGCTGCGCGAGGAGCGCTCTCGCGTCGTCCCGTTGCTTCTTCTTCTTCCCCCAGCAGGACGGCGGGATCTCTTCTTTCCTGTATTGGAATTGAGTCAGCACTCAACAACCTTCTCTGGGCGCCACCCGTCGAATTGGAGAAGGACAGTTGGATGGGCAGCGGACCGGTGTGGGAGTTGTCTAGTGCGCGAAACGGTAGACGACGGACCTAAGGAAGTACACGCCGTCCTGACGATCCGGGTCCTCCCACGCTGCCTCGTTGGCCAGCTCCTCCTCTAGCTCGTGCAGATCAGGCTTCACGTCAAGCTCCTGCTTTATTCGCAACACCTTTGTCTTGGAACCACAGGCCTTTGCTGGCTTGAACTTGAGTTTTTTGGCCGTCGCTCCTGGTTTCACTGGAGCTTGCGGCGACGTGTCAGACACAGAAGAAGTAGTAGCGGGTGGAGGAGCGAAAGAAGGGGTAGGTGGAGCGGACGAGGCGGAGGGGTGGAAAATGGGCCGACTGGCTGGCGGATTTTCCAATTGGGGTCGCTCAGGCGATTTGTCGGTGAAAGGCTTGTCGGTGAAAGGCTGGTCGGGGAAAGGATCAGAAGGGCTGTATCGACTTTACGAAGGTTTCGGATCAGCGGATTTCAAGTGACCGATCAAATTGTACAGACCTTGATTGGCGGAAGTATGATGGACCCGAGGGCGGGGGATGAGAGCCCCATTGTCGAGGAGGGCCGTTACTTTGGGTTTCTTCATGTTGACCGTACGTTGGACGGTACGTTGAAGCTCCTCGCAACGCCCCTCCGCCTCCGCCTCCACGACCGAACCCACCTCTGCTCATACCTCTCGTATTACCGGCACCTCCTCGGAGAGCTCCTCTGCCCCTCGGTAAGTTCAGGATCTGCGGTGGGCCATGGACGGCGGTTCGACGATTTGGGAATCCAGTAACGTCCCAATCTTCCCTCTTCCTCGGTGGCTGGGCATCAGGAGCTGTCATATCGAGGTGCAGAGTCCTGAGAGGTGAGTGAAAGGACAAACAGAATAATCGTTAGTTGATTGGGTCTCAGCTAATGGGAAAGTCACGTGATACATAAACCTCCGAGCCACGTGGGTGAGCGGAATGTTGGGTCCCTCGGTGAGGAAGAAGGCGTGAGAGCTCAACTTTGGAAAGCTCCAAGGACATAGCCCTTCTCCCGAAGAATGTACAGCATGGCGCCGTGAAGATGGGAGATTCGTTCATCGGTCCGTCCTACTCTACTACAAACAAAATTCTGATTGATACCCGGTCAGACCACCAACCGTTCCTCTCTGACCGCTTTGACGTCCACGCCTACGCAAATTCCGTCCTCTCGGGCCGGTCTTATCGACCTGATGATGAATTCGAAGAGGGTAGCTCCGAGCGGAAGAGGGGTCTTGTCGATGAGAAGGATCGAGGGGAAGTAGGGATCGAGCTTGCGAAGCTCAACTACGGAATCGTTCGCCTCTCCTTGTCCCGCTTGCCTATATCTGATGCGCAAGTATAGGAAGATGTGACAAGACGAATCCGACAAGAGGTATGCCTTCCAACCCAAGCAGTTCGAGGGTACTGACCTGGATAGATCACCTCCTCCTACCCCCTTCTCCTCTCGCACCTCACCACCTCACTCTCCCTCACGACCCACCTAACCCCCATCCGTACATCCCTCACTTCCCTCTCCACATCCCTTGACCGCCTTCATGCGAAAATTCATACCCCTCATGTGCACCTTGCTCTGCTCGTTAGGCGACTAGATCTGGTAGCTGCTGCGAGTGATCTGGCGAGGAGGGCGGCGCGATTCGTACTGGTTGCAAGGAGGCTGGAGGGGCAAATGAGGAGGGTTGGGGAGACGAAGGCGGATGATGCGTTAGGAGAGGGGGAGAGGGAAAGGGAGTCGGCCAAGGCGGCGTTGAGTGTGGCCGAGCTCGGTGGGCGCTACTCCTTCTTCATGCAACATAACGCTAACAGAGGGTAGACGCGCTGCTCAAATCTCCGGTCTCGACTGCGGTAGATAAGGTTGATGGAGCAGAGTCACTACCGCTCGATTCGCTAGAGTTCGTGAAGACTTACTCGCCGACGGTGGATAAGGCGAGAGACACCATCATCCAGGAGATGGAGACTATGGTCGTTAACGGACTAGCCGATCTAGTGCGTTCACCTCCTTACTTGAGGTAGGAAACAAATTCTGATTCTGTATACTGGGGTACAGAATCAGCCGCTCTTGTCATCAAGCATGCAAACAGCACACAACCTTCGCCTTCTGCCTGATCTCGTCTCGAACCTACTCGACGACCTGAATGATGCGGTGAAGTTACGGATACAGAGGGCGTTTGACTCCGCTGCGATCGGTCGAGAGGTCGCTGGCAGAGACGGAGGGAACTCGAATTCGAACAGCGCGATCAAATTCACTGCTCGCGCCAAACCGGCGACGGAGCCAACCTCGTCCAACCAGCAGCAATGGATCAAGATTCTCTGGACTAGATTGGAACGGGTCATCGAGGACGTCGCGAATTGCTGCATCAAGGTGTATACCCTGGAAAAGGTATTGAAGATGAAGCGGGATGCTGTGACACAAGTGGAGTTCCTGGAGGAAGTTATGAAGACGCTTGATGAGAAGCCGAGCTTTACCTTCTGGACGACATTGGCGAAGGCTTTCGAAGCTCAGACGAAGGAGGCGGCGCGGTGTAGGTCCTTCTTTGTTTGCACATTCTGGCTGATATCTCTTCAGCCTCCGCATGGCTGCAACAAGCCCTCAGCTCAGGCTATCCTCGTCTGCTTCGCTTGTTCCACGATTTCTTTGCAAAGATCGCGGTGCATACGGATACGGTCTATACGCGGGAACACCAAAGCCCTGAGGCGGTCCTCGTCTTGCGATCGGTATCGACCTTCGAGTCTCTGTATCTCTCTCGCTCAACCACACGGATGAATGAGGCGGTCTCCTCAGCATTGAGTCAGTATCTCTCCGCCAGAGGTAACCCTCCGAGCGCGGGAGATGGGTTGACGATTGCCCGAACAATTACGAATGAGCTGGATTCGGCGAGGTTCGACCCGCTTCTCGTGCGGACGGTGGCGAAGAATGCTGGGAAAGTGCTAGACGGCTTGGTGACCAAGATCGACGGGATGCTTGTACGCGACTTCACTGCCTCATCGCTTATCGGTCCGAATGCGACGCCTGCCCAAACAGTCAACGCGCAGCTCATCAGCTGTCTCTATCACTGCTGGTACAATTTGCTCTTTGTGCAGACCGAGTTTCCGCCGAGGGTTTGGGACATCCTCAAGCCCACTATCGACTCGATCGAAGCCTCGTACAAACGCATCACCGACGCCCTCGACACCGCCTTTAGACGCGAGTTCGCCTCGATCCTCGGTCGCATACACCGTGTGGACTTCTCCAAACCGATGGATCCCATGTCGATGTCGAGTGGAGGTGGGAGCCCGTACATGCAGGACCTGATCGATAAGATGTCGTTCATCCGGAATGAGATTCTAGGACGGATGTCGTTGGGCGAGTTCATGCGCGAGTGGTGCGTCTCACGTTGTCTCTGAGTTGATGTGAGTCCTGATGGGGAGCAGGGTGTTGAGTCTTGGGCGATACCTGATCCAGACATTCCTGATGCATACGAGCATTACTCGACCGCTTGGCGAAAGCGGAAAGCTCAAGCTGACGGGGGATATGACGGAGCTTGAGATGGGTCTCGCGAGTTTCCTGAATGTCGGGCAGGTGCAGGGCGCAAGAGGTGGAGTGAAGTTGGAGCGATTAGGCGATGTGTATATGGCTTTGCGAGCATTCCGGTGAGTTTCCCCTCCTTATCACGACATCGTTCCCATTGCTAATGGGATCAGACCACTACTGTTCGCCGACATAGCATCCCTCGCCAATCCAGTCGAGACTGTTCACCTCCCAGCACTCATCGTGCTCCACCACATCATCGTCCTCTCGCCACTACGCCTACCCCACGAAGTCCACGGATGGTCCGAGGCGGAGTACGTGTTATGGTTACAGAAGCAGAAGGATGAGAAGGAGCAATGGGGTTTGCTCGAGAAAGCGGTGGACGATCAGGTGGTCAAGGGGAAGGGCTCGGATGAGGAGAAAGGGGAGGGGGAGGAGGTGTTTGTGCGCTTGGTGAGGGAGGTGCTGGAGCATGCCAGACATGAAGATCAGTCGCCTGGGGTCGGGTGATGCATCCGGTGGGCTGTGGCATTGCGTGATGTATTGCATGACTGGATGCTGGGCTATCTTGAGCGGATCTGTGACAGGATTAAGGCATAGGCATGGTGGGTACTGGAAGATGAGACGCTCTAGTGGTGATGGCAGACCGCAGCAAAAGGTGTCGACGGGTGAAAAAAGGAGGGGACGAATGGTCGCCCCCCCTTTCACGGGGCGCTTCCCCCACCGCGTGTCTGCATGACAAAAAGACAGAAGATAAAGAGACAGGCGGATGTCCATGGAATGACCACCCACCAAAAGACATAGCCAAACGACTAATGCTACAGTCCACATCCCATGCAAAGTCCATTATACTTCTTTCCCCACACCCTTCATTGTCCTCTACATTTCCCACTCGGACAAAACCTCCCCGTCACCCCCACATCCGTCGAGCTCTTGGCCACCACCACCCCAAACTCGCCTTCCGGGATCGTCCATTTCTGCTTCTTGACATTCCAGATCGAGACGTCGTAGTTTGAGAGATTGAAATAAACTTTTTGGGCTTGCCATGGCTCGAGATTGATTCTGACGAAATCACGTAGGACGCGAGGCGGTTCACCCGCGGGAGGCGGGTACGAGAGGTAGAGTTGCGGGATCTCGCATCCATCGTACGCTCCCACATTCTGGATGTCGGCCGTTACAGTCCAGCGAGGTTTTTGCAAAGCGTGACTTAAGAAGTACCCCACTGTGCGATTTCCATTCTCCTCCAACTCGGTCGGCGCTCGCTTCGAACCCTCGATATCCCAGATCTGGAGATTCGTAAAATTGAAGCTGGTATAGCTCAGCCCGTACCCAAACTCGTATCTGGGAGTGATGTTCGCGCTCAAGAAATGTCGGTAATCGATATTCAGTCCCTCGTTGTAGTCCACCTGAGGAGTTTCGGGGACGTCGGTATTGACGTAGATGATGTCTGCGGAATAGTCGGAGCGGTCGCGAGCGATTGTATATGGGAGTCGGCCGGACGGGTTGTACGAACCATACATGACATCGACGAGTGAGTTACCTGATTCTTGTCCGGGGATGCCAGCCCAGAGGACGGCTGTGATGTTCGGGTGATCGATCCACGGCTCAATGATCAGTGGACCGACCGAGTGAACCACGACGACCGTGTTGTTGTTGACCGCTGCGACGGCCAGGACGAGATTGTCCCCATTCTGCCAAGCAGTGAGGTTGTTCCGATCGCCCTCATTCCCGTCCACCGTAATGTAATCCTCGCCCGAATCCGAGTTGATACCGACAACCGCCACTTCGACACCAGTAGCAGTTGCAGCTGCGTTGATCAGATCATAATTACTGAACCACCAGCTTATATCGGTATGATCGTGTCGTGCACGTCGCTGAATCGCTTCGAGCGGATCAATGAGGTAAGGGAACTGATCGGTGCCGGATCCCCAACCCATGGCGAGAGTGCCATTGTCGCAGCCTCGATCGGCGCAGCCGTTAGGCCCGTAGATCGAGGGACCAAGGTCGTTTCCGATGAGAGCGATAGATCGGGGTTTGCATAGAGGGAGAGTGGCGTTGTTGTTTTTGAGGAGAACAGTTGAGGCGGCGCCGATGTGCTGAATCACCCTGACACGACCATCAGCTCCAGCCAATCGGACATCGATGAAATGCACTCACTTCCAGTGATCGTCTTGCACATCGACATGCGAATTATTCACGTCGCTCGTCCTGAACGCATCGAAGTTGACCGCAGGGTAATCGCGATCCTGCCCAAGCAGGAAATATGACGCCATGATCCTCTCCGCCATATCGTCCAACCTCTCCATGGCCACACTGCCATTATTCACCGCGTCCGTGAGGTTCCGTCCAAAGAAACTCGTGAAGCTGTCGAAAAATACGTCCCCAGGCATCGTCATGTCCAATCCGGAGTTGACCGATAGGACGCCGGAATGCGTGGCCGTCCAGTCAGACATGACATATCCCTGGAACCCGAAATCGGTTTTGAGGATACCGTTCAAGGCCTCGGCGTTCTGGCAAGCCCAGCTGTTGTTGACGAGATTATACGAACACATCACAGATGCGACATCTGCCGCGACAGCACGCAGGAACGGGTGAGTGTAGATCTCTCGCATGGTTCGGTCGTCGATGTTGGAAGATGAGGTTGTGCGGTTGCGTTCTTGCTCATTCCCCACGAAATGCTTTACACTGGAATCGAGGGAATTCGCGAAGGAGGACGGAGCAGGATGGGACATAGCAGTAGAACGGCAGTGGTCAAGGGGGAGAGAGAATCATCAGCCATCATCAGTCTGAAAAAGTGCGGGAAGACCCACGTAGCCTGCACACCCGCATCCTGCAAACCCCTCACTGTCATCTCCGTCGCCCACCCACTCAAATACGGATCCCCTCCGAACCCTTCCCAATTCCTTCCACCCGCCGCAACCCTCCCCATGTTCGTCATCGGTCCCAACCCAACATTCACCCCTTTGCCCTTGAATTCCGAACCCATCGCGTACCCACGAGCATACATCAGGTCCTTATCAAACCTAAACCCGAATCAGCCTTCTTGACACCTGAGATGGAAAGGGTAGACGTACGTAGCAGCGGAATTGATACCCGCTGGGAAGGCACTGACGAAATCCGTATCCCTCACCCCCAACGGACTATCCTCCAGACACAATCCCGAGAAATTCTGACTTGGCACAGCCGGTATGTTACCCACACACCGCCCAATCTCCCATCCTACTCCGGTAGTGAGGTTGACCTTCTCCTCCACAGTCCAATTTGTGAGGTAGGCCCGTGCTCTGTTGTGTGCGTTGGTCCATTTGGACACGGGGTGCTCGGAATGGTGGTGGTACGAGGAGTTTATAGGGTAAGGGAAATAAGGGGAAGTGTAGTTGTAGTCGGAGAAGGTTATGTTTTCGGAGGTGGAGGGGTTTGAGGCGGAGGCGTTGGTCGAGGTGGTGCCGTTTGGGGCGGAAGTGATCTGGTATGGCAAGGCGCTGGAGGATGGTGAGGTGAAGTCGGAAGCGCTGGCGCTGGACGAGGTGGCGCTTGTACCGGATGTTGCGACTGCGCTGGTGGTGGTCGAAGTCGACCAGGTGGTATCGTTCGGACTAGTTGTGCTCGACGGTGCGATCGTGCCGGAGGTGGAGGTGGAGGAATTGGACGGCGGAGCGATATTAGCTGAGCTGGTAATATTCGCCGTTGTGGTCGAGTTCGCCGCTGTACCATTGAAGATGTTCTCCTGCCCCTGGACAACCCATGGCGGGTTGGCCGCCTCGATGGACCTCGCCAGCAGGGAAAGGAGAGCAAGGTTGGCGAGGAGGAGCATGATAACCGATTATCTGATATTGAGGATAACGATGGTCGAGAGGTACTGCCTTTGGAGACCGGGTCATAAGTCTGAGCCTAAACGATGAGCTGCCGCGAATACTAACGGAGGATGCAAATCAATCCCGATCAGACATGAGAAGAATTCCTCGCCGTCGTTCTTGGGTTCTGACCATGAAAAGAAAGTGACGAATCCGCCGGAGCTAGCGTACAACACGTGATCGCCGCCGAAGATGACGTTGAGACCGCGCTGGAAGCCCCGTGTGATCATCATCATCATGCGCTTCGGAGACGGACCAGACCCACTAGCCGTTCCAGCTAAGAAAGTCAGATCGCAGGTGGTGGAGGATTGAGCATGTGGGATTTCTGCGCTAAGGGACGAAACCAAGCAAGCTGGAAGCATGCCGGCGGAGGCTTGGCATGTTTGCGGTTGTGCCATGCGGGGATAGAATGCGGGAGTCGATCGGGGTGAGTTTACCCGGTTATTCCGGATCTCGTCATTCTACAGTATTCTGCGGCATCACGCTCCGGCCGAAACGGCGCATCATTCTCCGGCAACATCGCAAGCAAGATGAACATGTATAGTACTTGACTAGCGGGGTGATGATACCTACTTCTCCACCTCACCCATCCAGCGGTAATCCACAGATCTCGCAGTCCCCTCTCGCACCTTCGTTGACAAAGGTACAGTGAGGGCATACCCTCTCACCAGTTGGCGCTGCCGCAGCCGCTTCAGGAGCTCGGGGAGCTGGTGTAGGACTATCAATGCCCAAAGCGTCGAAGCTATAAGAGGGAGGTGTCGCGCGTCGAGACGAGCCGTTGGGTGCATTGGCTGGTTGATGTCAGCAGATTACAATATCAGGTTGGAGATCGACAAACCTGCTGCGAACGATTTGAGAATGGTGAGAAGGGTCTGCCAGCCGCCAGTCGCGAAGAGTCCTTCTATCGCACCTGAATCTTGAGGATTTGCGTGTGAAGTGGCCGCTCGACAGAGGATCTTTTGCTCTTCCTGCTCAGACAGTCAGCCGAGCATCTCTCCGTGAGCGATATGAATGTACGAGAGAAAACAAGCCCTGCATGCAGAGGAACGTCACAAGATGCCAATCACTCAACCACTTCACAACTTCAGATTTGATCCTCGGCGGCCAGGTATTTGGATCTGAGACCTCGCCAGCGGCGTCAGACAGGAGGGAGGAGAGTTGAGCGATGATGATTTCCATAGATTGATCGTGGAGGCCAGGTCGGTTCTCGATGGGGGAGTTGGCGGATAGGAACAATGGGTTAGGATCGACAGGAAAACCGTGTGTGATCTGGACTTGTCAGATTGGCGCGAATCAGCGGGCAGGGAAGGCGAACATTCACGAATAGGTATTCGACCGGGAAGGTGGGTTTGGCGGGCATCTTGACCTGGATACCGTACTCGTTCTTGAAACTGTCATTGATCAGACAAAGCATCGTCAGCCCTGTGGTGACTAAGTAGCCTCATTCGCGCTCACCTGTAGAATACTTCAGGCACGTACTCGCCCTCGCTCGCTTTCCGGACCCGGACCACCCCCGGGTCTACGCTCGCTTCCACGATACCCGCCTTAACCATCGCCTCGCCCTGCTCGGTCGCCTGCCAAGCGATAACATCGATCCCACCCTCCTCTGTCCCCGTCAAGCAGCAGGTGACAAAGCGGGACGAGAAATGTCCCGTAGGCGAAGCTCGGGTCTGTAGGGGATGCGATATCTGATATGCGGCGCTGAGCAACATTTCGAGCGAGGAAGCGGTGAAGGACTGGGCATGCCGCTTGAACACTGTTTTCGTCAGATCTTCTTGCGATCTGCCTAATCATCAGCATGATGTCCGAGACCAATGGTATAGACAAACGGAGTAAGGTCTGTATAAATCATCCCGACCACACCGAGGCCTTTCTCGCACCATCCTGCAATCTCACTGACCCTTTCTTGGTCCGACCACGGCGTCTCCACCGTCAATCCATCCAGCTCGCCCTCCTGCTTCGGCTCCCAAATCGCCTCGACCACCGACTTCACTCCCATTGGCACTTTCTCGTATCTGTCGAATCGCCCAATCAAGAATCCCAACCGTTGTGTACCGGTCCGCCGCCAAGCGCCAAGGAATTCCTCAATGAGCTTTGGAGATGCAAACTCGACATGATCGACCATCCGGTACGCTTGGGATGTGAGTGTCAATGCTGAAGGTTGGCATGTCGAGCAGAGGCCAGCTGGGAAAGGGGGGTGGGAAGCGGTCGGACAAGGTGTCAAGACGGATAGTGACAGGGGCGTGAGGGGTGGAAGATTTTGAGCCGATGATGCAGCAGCGGACCGGCCAGAAAGGAGTTTGCGAAGGTATGCGTGGTAGGAGAGGTGTTTTATTTGCTGCTCTGCTTGGTATTTCGCATCGTACGGCTGGGGTTACATCGCTGTCAGCGATGAATTCTAGCTCAGCCATCAGAGACCGCATGAAATGAGGCTAGATGCGTCACTCGGCGACCCATATGGTCGAGCTACTCACCTCCAATGGCATGCAATAGTCACACATCCCCTTCTCCCCGTGCCGACAAAACACCGGATCCCTCTTCCTCTCAATCTTCCCATTCTGCCCGCTCCAGTACGAGTCCACCTCCGGCTCCTGGACTTGTGACAAGTCAGCCAAGGGGATGACGTTCGGCAGTGGCGCTTCGGTATGGGTATGTGGATGTGAAGGATCGGGTTGAGAGGGATGTGAAGTGGAGGTAGAAGCTTCCATAGCGGGATGCGAATCACCATTGGCAGCGAGGGGTCGGTAAGAGAGGAAGAGGAGGTCGCCATGACTGCTCTCGTCAGAATGTTCTCGCGCCTCCTCGTGGTGCTGAAACAGCAACCAGATAAGGGAGTTAAGGTACACACCTAAATCCCATGTCCCCCACCTTCCGTCCCACTAGTGCCTCGAAAGCGACACTCTCCCCCGAGCTTCCAGGCTGATTGCTTAATCGCAGTGTCGCAGGATCAGGTGGAACGTCGCCCGGAGGTAGCGTGGCCAGCATCAATTGCGCGAATTCCTCGCCGGATGTCAAGGGCTCGACGGTGATGCGGCTTGTACCAACGGGTGATCGGACGCGTAGAAGCTAAGAATGACAGCGTGAGCTCTTCCATAACGATAGGATGAGCTGAAGTCTGCAGGCGTAGCTGCTGAGGGACGACCAGGACTCACCATGGTGGCAATCACAGCTCAACTGGATGGGCGGACGTGAGCTGAAGAGCACCTTGATCTGTGAGTTGAGCCTCTTCTGAAAGCGCACTCCTTCAAATCGCTTCCACGACTCGTCAGAAATATCTAAGAGGAGTGATCGGCCCGCGATGAGTGAGGTAAAGGAGAGGTAAAGTCAATGCGACGCTCAATCGTCAGCGTCTTTCCGAGAAGTGGAGGCGGAGATACAACGATCTCCGTCTACCTATCTTTTATGTCTTTCCTGCCCTGCCTATCTCTACCGATTCTCACCAATCTTCAACATGCCGCGATTACAAATCCTTCAGTAAGCCATTCTTCCCTCCCAATCCCTCACCGTCTTCCCCATCCCACCCCTGTCTTCCCTTCGCACCAACTCACACCTCCGCCGCAACTTCCTGGACCCCTCTCCTTTCTCCCTGACCCCTCCCCCGTCCCTCCCTTCAGCTTCCCCACTCACTCCCCCTTTTCCTCCCTATACTTCCCGCCTTCTCCTTTCCCAGTCAGACTCTGATACGATTTGTCTACCAGGCACAAGTCATATCACCCATATCTCGAAAAGAACAAACAAAGGGTCCGAGAAGACGAAGCGAAAGCCCTCGCCGAGGAGACTCTCCGTGAGCAGAAACGTGTCGATGCCGTATGTCTCCCTCCCCACCCCACCTACCCCACTCACTGATCAAATTAGGAATCCGAATTCCGGCTCAACATCCTACGTAACCGAGCCGGCTCCCCCTCCCTCGCCGCCCCACTCGAAGACGACAACCTCCCCTCGACGTCTTCTACCCGTCAACCCGGAACTGACCTTGTCGAGAGACGGAAGAAGGAGCTCAAAAGGGAGAAGAAAGCGAGAGACCGGCTGGATTTCGACTTCCCGACCGCTTCGTCTACCTTCGAGTCTCAAGACAAGGGGAAGCCCCGAGAGCGAGAGCGAGAGAGGGACGCTTATGATGTTGATGGAACTGGACGAGAGGCGTGGGATTCGGGCGGCCATGTGAACCTCTTCGCTGACCTCGAACGGGCCGTACGTATGCTATTGGGAGGTTTATGAATGCTGGCTGATGAGAAGAGTAGGGCAAGGTGGTGAAGCCGATACCTACGATGGAAGAGCTGGCCAAGAAGAAACGCGAGCAAGAGTTAGACAAGTTCACGATGTACCTGGGTCGGCCGGAACGCGAAACTAAGCCGTGGTATACCGATCGGGAGCTGAAGGGGGTGGAGGAAAAAGAGATCGGTGAAGAGGCGGAGGAGCGACGGGAACGAGAACGGTATGCGATCTTCCTTTCAGTTCTGCTGCTGGCTTTCACTGATGCGGTCTCGGTGTTAGGCGAAGAGACATGCGGGCGAAAGATCGGTATGACCCCCTCACCCACGTAAACACCCTCCTCAAATCCCACCCCTCTCAAACCCGTCATCACAAACGCCATCCACCCACCCCGGCAGACCCGCAAGCCGCCCGCCAAGAGCGGGAGCTTTCAGAGAGACAACGAGCACTGGCGTTGATCGCGCAGAGTAAGGCGCCTAGTAGGGCTTGGGACGAGACGCCTAGTAGTGTTGGAGGGGGACGGAGCTGGGCGGAGGATCTGGAGAGGCAGAAGGATAGGGCGGGGAGGAGGTTCTTTGGGGATGGGCCTGGAGGAGGGGGAAGTGGGTGGGAGAGGAGGGGGAAGGTTGGAGGGAGGAGCTGGGAGGTATGAGGAGGCTAAATTCCTGTGTGCCTCGCGGATTGGCATATGGCAGCAGGGCTTTGTATCAGCATTTGACTTCGTCATGTCCCGCTGGACAAGGACAGACATCGTTATCCTTCCGTTGCATGCATATGAGGTAAATATTGACGTGTGTGCTATTACGAATCTAAGCTGGGTACCGTACTATGTATCATTATAGGTTGTGGATATGCAAATAAGCATATATGATGAGACTGATCCGCTTATCGCGACCTCACGCCCGCTCATCGAGATGTGTCCTCCGTCCCGCCCCAGCCGCACCATGTGTGAACGGCGTATGCTGTCCGTGCGCATTGTTCGGCAGATTAAGAGAGTGTCCCGGCTCGCGGGTGTAGCCTTCTGAACCTACCCCATCTTGGTATCCTCCTCCAGACGCATCACGGTACACCTTTTGTTCCGGCATCGGTCCGGGGTGGGCGTTACCGTTCATCCCGGTGCCTTTTCCGGAAGAGACGAGCTGAGAGAGGAGGATTTCGATTCGGTCGAGTCTCTCTTCCACGGGACCAGGGTGACGCTCCAGATCAAACACCTGAAACGCCACGGCCCGGTCAGCAACATTTTGTGGACATTGTGAATGAAAGACGGACGGACTCCTTCGGGCCGTCGGTGTGAAGGTCGTTGAGACCGGGACCGGAGACAGCGAAGGTCCTGCCTTTGGCAGCCTTCTCCTCGTCGGGTTGACCGCCGGTGGTCGTATTGGCTTGTTGGGTGGGCTCGTCGGAGTCAGACTCGGGGCCGAGGACGGTCTCGTATTGGAGCCATTTCTACATAACCCATATCAGATCGCATCATGCGGAAGCGGAAGAAAGGCAAACTCACGAGCAACTTGTAGAAACCAGAGGCAATTGTGGCGCCGAGGGCTGGACCGACCCAGTAGATCCAATCTGTGGGTGAAGAGCGTCAGCAATTTGTCCGTGCACCGGATCGGGCAACCGAATATCGCTCACGATAGCCATCGAAGGTCTTGAGCACGACGTCGGGCCCGAAGCTTCGTGCGGGGTTGAGCGAGCCGCCTGTATAGTACACACCAAGGAGTTCTGCGACCTGTGTCACATTGTCAGCACTGACTCTTGTTGAGATGGAGCCGCAACTCACAAACAGAGCGAGTCCGATACCGATGGGAGCGATGAATGTCGCCTTGTGTTTCTCGGCCGCGAGCAACAGGATCGCCAGCATGAGTCTAAACCTTGGTTAGCTTGGCTCAAACCTCCACAGCAGGCAGGATGTGCTTGTCCGGACGGCGAGGACGAGGGGGCATGATGGGATGAGGGGCATCAGGGGACGAGGGAGCGGGCATCAGGGGACGAGGGGACATGAGGGGACGAGGGACATACAACGAGGTCAAGAACATCTCGATGAATAATCCTTGGACAGTGGTCGTTCCTGCACCCAGAGTGGTCCGAACATTGAGAGTTCCAGGTGTGATCGCTTGGATAATTGCTGCACCCTGGATCCGCAAAGTGATCAGTGGTGTCCGAAATCTTGTTCAGGGACGACTCACGGTGATGCCGCCGAGGATTTGAGAGAAGGTCAAGAGCGCTCCTCGAAGCGGAGTCAACGCGCCAACGAGCACCATGCCTGGGAATCTATCAGTCAAAGCAAACTTCACAGTGAGATACGGAGCTAACCGAGGGACACAGCGGGGTTGAAGAGCCCTCCTGAGACTCGAAAGAAGATCCACGCATTCACGGCAAGTGAGAAACCGAATGACAGAGAGATGTACAGTCTGAAGTCTAGTCAGAATGCGTCTGCATCTCGCCATTGAGGTGGACATACAGATTGGACGTGTTTGCGGTAGCGGCGGTTGAGCCATCTTGCCCGGATGTCGTTCCGCCCGTCACACTTGTCGTAGGGATATTCGCAACACTGTTTACCCCCCATCAGTCCCACAGAGCCCCACGGGAGATGGCCACGCACTTTGTCCCTCCTAACGCGAAGATCATGAACAACACCGTCCCAACATACTCTCCAATCATGGCGATGAAATCTATACGTGTCCCGGTTAGCAGGGCGAAGACAGCGAGCGGTACGATGGCTCACGATTCTTGACAGCGAGCGTCGCTGGCCCCTGATCGGGTTTACGAAGATGCCATGAGGTTTGATTTCGCCCCTTTAGCTGAGCCTTTCGATTCGGGTCGGAGGCAGGGAGGGTCGACATCTCGTCCTTGCTCGGCATCGTGACGGACCTCGCTTTGTGTTTTTCGGGTTGGTGACGACAATTCGCGGTTCCTTTGAGGTTTTACCACGAATTACCCTCCGAAAGAGAGAGCCCCCCGTCATGAATAGCCGATATTGTTCGGTCATGAGTTGGCGATCAACGTTCCCGCGTCCTCGTCACAGGCACGGTGCCCGGGAGATGTCTTTTCGGTTCCCAATTCTTGGCAGTCACAAAAACATGATCATGGAATTATGGCTCAATGAATCTGAGCTCGTAGCAGGTTCCGAAGATCGTTTGCCTATTCGTATCCTTTACATGCTCTAGCACTTGGAAAACAGCGGCTGAATTTATGCGATGTTGGCCCGCTTTCCCACTTCCCCTTCCTGATGAAGGACACGTGACTAGGAATCCACGTCGGGGGATCAGATGATATCCGGCACTTTATCACCTAACTTCGCTTTGGAACCCATAACCCATAACAAATCCAACACTTCCCCCCAAGATGGACGCCAACGTCAATCACAAAGGTACCGAATCGCCCACCGCCGTAGCGAGCTCCAAAGACGTCTCTGGCACCGGGCAGAACTCGCTCGGTGCGTCGCTTCATCCCCATTCCTCTCCTCTTCCCATCCCCAAACTCCCGCTCTCCTCCTTCCTCTTCCCCTTCCTCCTTCCTCTTCCCCTTCCTCCTCCCCTTCCTCCTTCCCCTTCCTCCTTCCCCCTCTCCCCCCCCCCCCTTCTCTTCCTCCTGACGTACTCGGTCCCTTGCTTGTATCCATACTGACTCAAAACATAGAGAAAGGCGTCGATAACGCCCTCAATGGCATACGAGACAAAGCCTCGTCAATGGGCAGCTCCGCCTCCGCCATGTCGGACCCCATGACGAGTTCTATCGAAGCGAGTGCGGAAGGTGCCGATCCGATGGCCACCGGTGCGAGAAGGACTGGAGCGGCGCTTGATGTGAGCGGGCTGCCTCCAGGCTGCTGGGATAGCACTGATGAATTCGTTCCCGCTAGACTACCGGCACCGAGATGGGGGATGGGGTTGGCCGTACCGTCTGAACTTGCGGTCCACGAGAGCAATGGATGCTAAGGCGGATGATGTACCACGACTGCGAAGGGCTTTGGAGCGCTTCGTATCAGGTCGATCCATGCAATTGAAGCGTATCAGGTCGATTCTCGAGTCATACCTTTCTCCGCTTCTTCTCAACCCCCGCGAACAGCTCATCGATCTCATCTCCCATTTCCTTCCTCTTCTCCTTCTCCTTCATGCCCTCCTCACTATCCTGGTGACCATTTATCGCCCGTGCAGAAGTCCGCCCAGGCCTAGCCTTGACCCCCAGCTGAGCGTCCCTCCACTCCTCAGGCCTTCGCTCCAATCCCCACAAGTCCAACTTCCGTACGAAGAAACGGCCGTACTCCGAATTGCCAAGTATCGTAGCCTCCGGGATGAGAGTCCGGGCGATCTTTTCCCGCATATACCCATCCGCAGCAGCCCAGATCGTGTCCGCCACTCTACTCCCCACTCGATCCTGTGCGAGTTCGGCGTAATGTCCAAGGAAGGTCGAGATGAGTTGACGTCGGTACCTCAGGAGTACGGATGGGGAAGTCAGCGCAGCGTCGAGGAAGTGGGACGCAATGGAATGCTTGGCGTATTCTAGGAGCGTGCTGACTTCCTGCGCAAGCAGACTGTCGAGGACCTCATTGGTCGAAGGGAGCTTGACCAGCGCTTGAAGTAGGAGACAGCCTTGCATGTTTGGTGTTAGACCTCCGCTATCCCGTTTGGGTTGACGACGGTTCTTCCATCCTTCCATCCGTGCCGCTGCCTCGGCATCGGGATCGAGCGCGTCGGCGGGCTGTACTGGAGGCGATGTACCGGTGATGAGCGCTTGATATGTGGGAAAGGTCTTGAGCACCATGAGACATGGGACTAGTGCGATCTGATCGGTCTCGGGAAGATCGAGGGCGGAAATGATCAGATCCAGCACAGCGTTCTGGCAGTCGCCAAGTACGCCTGCGCGATCGACCAAAGCTTGCAGTACGCTTGTCCGAGCGGTTGCTACGAGTATCAGCACCTATCTAATCCCCGGTCAAGAGAGCATACTGATGAGACCTCGACCGCCAGACAAGCTATTGCACTCCTCCACTACTCCCTCCACTCCAGCGGCGTCTAGCCTGGAGACACCTCTCGCGACAACGAAGTTCGCGAAAGGGTGAGTTGCGAGCTCGCCGATATTCCCCTGGAAGTAGGCGGACCAGATTGCCTCGAAAACGGATTTCGGGGAATGAATGAGGATGGCTTCGAGTAGGTGGGTGCCGGTCAGGGTTGTGAGGAGGGAGGTCAAGTATGGCTGAGGCTGTGGAGGCGAAGTGGTCGACGTTTCTGCAGTACAAGATGAGCTAGCTGCTGATATGAAGGGAGGGCAACGGACGATTATGGTGTGCGAGGCCTTCCGTAAGGTGATCCAAAAGCGACCCTTCCCGCTCAGCTTCGCCTTCCTCAACCTCCAGCTCGAGCAGAAGCTGCAGTCCGTCAACAAAGTCACCATAGTCACCCCAAGTAGGCTATCCCACTCACCTGCACTGCTGCACTCCCAACCGCATCAACTCCCATTACCCTCCACTCCGCTCCGCTAAGTCTCTCCATCAACTCAGTTCGTATCGTCTTCCTCGCCGACGACAGCTCTTCTGGGACGACTCGCTCCACCACCGTGGCTTTCCCCTTACCATCCTCATCCCCGAAGATCGACTTCCCCTGCACGCCATGGCCTTTCCGGAACTTGTTGCTCTTCTTCGACCGGATGAGATCTCCCGTACTAGTTTTACCTTCTGGACTCGGTAACGGGCGACCGGGAGTGAGGACGAGCAAGAGGATGCGTGTTGGCGGGGATGCGTGGGGTTCGACGACAAGAGCCGGAAGGGTAGGTAGAAGAGAGGTGATGATCCCGGAAATCAGGGTCGTCATGGTCGGCAGTATTCCAGTATCTGTAGAGCTCGAAGCTTGCGCGTGATTTCGAGAAGGATAGACGCCTTTCGCCTGATCACCATCAACTAAAGAAAACAGCGGCTTTGGAGTTGGACATACCTCTCGGTCTAAGGTATCAGCCGCCAACGAGAACCAAGCCTGCACCACATGACTCCCGAACCGATGTCTGATGACCTGCTCCCATCCATCACCAAAGGCATCTCCGATGACTCGTCTCCCCCAATCCCCTAAGCTCGGGAGGAGACGCTCGAGGACGACCGCGCAATCTGGGTCGGTCGCGACTTGTAGCTCGGACCCTCTCAACTCGCTCAATACCGAGTTCAGGAACAACTGCCGGTCTGTCCGCGATCAACGATCGTCATGAATGACAGGGAGATGTGCAGACCTTCTCGTTCCTCCCCGGCAGAAGGCACACCCTCCCAATCCCGAATCCTTTCCTCGACATTCCGGAAGTACGCTTTCAGATCCGGGGCAAGCACGCCGAACGGATACTCCGAGTCGGTACGGGGACCTCGTTGCCATTTCAGCCTCTGTTTCTCTTCTACCACAGGCTTTGCTCGTGTCGCACTACTGGCTGAAGCTGGACGTCCGGAGATGAGTGCCGCTCGAGCGGGATGAACTCCTGATGGACCAGCTTGTTCGGGTTGCGGCGGTGGAAGCGGGGCTGGGAGATCGGGTTCGGCTTCGTGCTTTGGCTTTCGGCGGCCTCGCTTTCGAATCTGCTCTTTCGGCATTTTGACAGACTAGGAGGCGTCTCACTGAAGGTGTGTGAAATATGACGAAAATCTCAAACGCAAGCTGTCTTTCAGAGATATTGGTACGGTCACGTGATCATATTTACAAGTTCTCGTCTTGGTAGATGAAAATTTGCTGAGGGCCTCCACGACTCTAGCTAGCATAGTTGAAACGAGAAGGCTACGATGTCACCGGACATTGCATACTGCCGAGTTTGACATCTCTGCGAGTCTCTCAAATTTCTCTCTCTCGACGCTACCAATGACGCGGAAGCACGATGACGTCGACCGAGTATACCTGATCCAATGGCCCCTTACTTTTTCAACTGACTATGCGCTATCAACCCAACCCAGCTAATAAAGTCTCAGCTTCCTTCTGAACGCGACAACCCCGGACTCACGGTAGACATAGCGCTGGTTAACGGTGGTGGTGACATGTACCTTCTCATTCTTCATCACCTGTAGGTTGTTGGCAGCGTCCCATGCGTTGAAGGTCTTATCATTCTTCTTCATCAGGGGTAGGGCTTTTCGGAGGAGGAATATTAGGAGGCCCTAGATAGGTTGATCATCAGTAAGCTGGTACGAGGTGGGGAGGGAGACCTACCAGTCCCAGAAGGGCGCCTAGGATTCCACCGATGATCGCGCCTATATATATCAATCAGTTCACTCTCCGTTGCGATCTGGAGGGGAACGTACCGGCATTCGGGCTTCCGCTCGGCGGAGCGTTTACAACACCGCTCGACGAGGAGGTCGGTGCGCCGAGAGGAATTGTCCCACTTGGGCCTGTTGTAGGGCCGATCGTGGTACTCAATCCTCCGGATGATCCCCTCATCCCGCCATTAGAACAAGTCTTATTCAACATGAGCGACTCACACGAATCCTACGCTACCTGCCGGGCCGTGCGCTACCCAGTCATCGAGAACGAGCCCGCCGTCCTGAGAAGTCAAATTCAGATTATGCGTCTGATTGGCCCCGAGGTCGGTCGCGAAGAATAGGATGGTGGAATGTGTAGTGACGTCGTTTGATGCGTTGAGTGTTGCAATTGCCGAGCCATCGAGGGTCGCGACGAAGGAGCCGAGGGAGGGATCTGTGAGGCCGTAGACGAGTATGGAAGTGCCTGGGCCACGCCTTCAGCTTCTGACGGGGAATGAGGAGGGATGAGGGAGTCACCTAAGAAGGATACACTCGCTGACGCGCCTGGAGTACTTGTCGAGCTGAGGCTGCCGTTGCTATCGACCGACGGATCAAGAGGAATGGAGGAATCCGACCTGTATGAGGAGGGCGGCGAGACGGTGGTGAAGCCGGAGTAAGTGACCAAGGGAGAAGCGTCGTCTAGGGTGACATTCTGTACTCGCGTTCTGCTCGATGTCATCGGTTTCGATAGAATCAGGACAAAACTCACCCAGGCGGTGCGAATTCCGTCTCCACCCATGCACCATGGAATTTGAAAGGACTAGACGAGCAGTCCGTCGCCTCACACTGGACTTCAAGCTGGAATGTATGCTGTGCGAAACCTCCTTGTGGTGTCGAATTCTGTCCGCTCTGCCACTGAGTTGGTTGACTTGAATCTACCGCCAGGCCGGCTTGGAACGATGACGATTGGTCCCATATGGGCGTGAAGCTCACCGCTAACCAGTCTCATCAGTGATGACCTCGAAATCAAGCGTGATAAGAACCGTAGATGGAGGGAAGTATCAATGAGGAGGAGCCAGTGGTCGATTTGCGGGTATTTTTCGGAGGGGAAAGGGACTGATCGAGACCGCCAAGCCAGGGAGAAGTGGCGGATGAGGTGATGAAGTAAGCGGGAGAGGGGGCGTAGAAGAATAAAGGGGACGAAGCGGGCAGCCAGAGGACGTCAGACATGGATTTCTCCGGACTCCTATGATTACAAGGATATGTTCAATTCTCGTAGATTTCAGTGTATTGCACGTCGTCTCGGTGGAGTGGCAGTTTGGGAGGGGTGAGAGATTCAAAGGACGGGGCAGAAAGGATTTGCTGAGACGGCCGGGAAGGCACCTTGCTGTGACAACCATACAGCCCAGATCTGTCCATCAAGTGGGTATGGATTCGAACAGTCACTCCCGACCCCGCCAGATCGCCATCAGACCTTCGGGTCCCAGACCGGTACAGCTGAATAGTCCGTGCTCACGCCACTCTGCCCCCCCCCGAGATGAAGCGATGTCCGCGATCTTGTGGAAAGTGGAGGTGCGTCAACCGGTTCCATGTTTCGCTTGACCACTCGCATGGTAGAAGCCTACTGCTCGATCTCATACTTCTTGTGAGGGTGGTGGCTGTATTCAGATTTATCGGAGGATGCACGCCCCAGGCTTGTAAGTCATCTCTCGTGATACCCTCTCTTGAGGGTATTATCTGGTAGAGCTTGATTAACGCGAGATAGTCGGATGAATGAGAGAGAGGCGAATCCGAATCCGTATGTCCCAGCTCGATGCGCCTGGCCAGGACAGCATAATGCTGCTGCTTCTCGAGGCTTTGAGAACTGATCGAGCACTTCGCAGGTATGTAGGCTTTATCCGGGCGCTTAAGCAAGAGGGGGATCACACGGTGAGCACCACGATATTGAACGATCTGCGAGCGTATGCTGAGCTGTGTGATAGGATGCGGAAGGCATTCTGAAAGCTGTTGGTCAGTCCTTTTTGCTGACCTAGCTTGATCAGGCTGATCTGAGACTGTGGTCCCTCCTGAAGCTGCTCAAGTGAGTTTCGAGTGGTCTTCCCTATCTGTATCGAGACTTCCCTGAATTTGGCTGACTTGCTACAGATGCGAAAGATCATGGAGCAGCGGTTCATGTTCGTCCACACCCTCGAGGAAGCGGCGTTCAATCGAGTCGTCAGCTGAACTTCAGTGATTCACGACGACATGACAAGCTGATGGTATCTCATCTTTAGTTTGCAGGACGGAACTGGAATCATGGCCAGGTATGTCACATAGACCTTGGTCCTGGTCAGAGGATAGGCTGATGCGGATGGCAGAGCATCGAGCTAGTCCTTCGACGACCTTCTGGGCAGTTTTTACCGTACGTCTGTCCTACCAGCTCCACAGCTACCACATGACTAGCTGGATAGAAGGGGCCGGGCTGACGCGGAATGTTACATAGACTCCCGTACATCACGTCTGTGATGTGTCACGAGGTGAGTGATTTCAAACCACCGGTTCAGATCGATCTAATCAGTCAGATGGCGCATATCGAGGTCCGCGAGACATAGCTTGTTCTCGCTGCCATCAAGCTCACAATCCTCGTAGCAAATGAATCACGGACCAAAGTTCCAGAAGGTGAGTTGATGTGTATCTGATTCGCCAGCTGAGCCGATCCCAGCTTATGCGTGAGATCAAAGAGGATGTCCGGCAGATGCAGGCAAGGGCCTACTACGGAGATGGTCAGTATCTTGATGCATCCCTCAATATCCTAGGACTATTTACATCTGATCGCGCCATGCTGACTATGATGAAGGCTTCTGGTCCGACGGGAAGAGGCTCAAGGATAGCGCCAAGATGGGTGCCGAAGGCTTGCGTGCGTCCCATCTACACCGACTCGATACATGTACCCAAAGACTACGCAGGCCCGTCTGACTTCCCTGAATACGTCTGCGGAGTCAGCGCATCGCAAGTCCTTTCATACGGTCCCCTGCACTTCCCCTGATAGTCATCTCAGAGACGCTCGCAAAGCTCGTCGCCGCCCGAGACGTGGACCTAGTGCCAGCCAAGGACCCGGCCTTGTTCAAGGCGAGGCTTCAAATCGCTCGGGCAGACAAACGGACTTTCGACGTAAAGCTGGAAGAAGGGTAAACGTGGACATGGGGACGAATGGGGCTAGGCTCGATGGCAAACGAGGTGAGTGGGACTGTTTTTAAGAGACTTAGCTGACCATCTTACAGAGATCACTAAAGCCGATCAGGAAGAGCGGAAGCAATGGGTCGACGACGAAATTCAGCGGCTCATCGGTAATGGGATGACCCAGGGCAAGGCGAAGTCGCAGGCTGCGGAGAGATGGGATGAGGAGAATCCTTGGTGGAAGGAGGGCAGTATGAGAGGAAAAGTGTAGGTATAGTCTCTGATGAGATGCTCAATCAAGCTGACGAGATGCAGAGCAAAGTCGAAGACGTCAGCCCCTTACCACGAATATCGAGGGGAGCTGATGGGCAGAAAGTGCTGCCGAGATCCGAGCGGCTGCTGTCGAGAAGCGACTGGCCGCTCTGACGAGTCCAAAGATCGAGATCGAAAGCGATGAGGACCCATCCAAGGATTCGTTCAATTCGGAGGAGAACGACAATGTGCTGGATCCGCACCTTGCCGCGAATGCTAGGCGGAAGGAGATGGAGGACGAAATGGACGAGGAAGAGAAGGATGGTCTCAGGGGTTGGTGGTTGGGAAGACTTCGTCGGGACGTGCGAGGTTGAGGCATCGCTGGAAAGACGGTCACTAAATAGAGCGACATCATCTACGACCGCTGGACCGCGCAAGCGGGAACACGGTGTCGAGCCTGAAAGAGATCCGACACGGAAGCAAAAGAAGCGAGTCACCATGCCCAGCCTCGGTAGCGGCTTTGGCCGCGATGAGAGTATGCGTGGACTGGGTCTTAAGTCCACCAGCTCCGGGAAGGACGGATCGGTTCTTGGCGCCCGGTCGATCTCGCCAATCAAGTTAGAAGCCGAGGACAAGGAGGAGATCTTGGAGAGCGAGGAGAGAGACATACAGCCTCTGGATGACGGACGGTCAGGATGGGAATGTCGGACGTGCACTTTCATCAACCTGATGGACCATGGCCGATGCGGTGAGTCCGCGCAAATCTCTAGGTGGCCGACCTGATTTGTGGCGTTAGAGATGTGCTAAGCGCGTCCGGACGGTATCATTTCTCGAGACGTCCATTCATAATCTCCTGAGTTCACATTGCATTCTGGGTCGTCTAGTTATAATACGCTGCTTTTGTCGCTTCTCATCCATGCCTTGCATACCGCTCACTTTAGTACCCAGCATTATCGCTCGGATGCAAAAGCCCTGGTAGCGGTGCGCTGTGCCGCCACCGGGGATAGGCGGAAAACGCCGCGATCAGGAAGCACTTCGGTTGACATGATGTTGGCTGTCCGGTCTCGAAACTGCGATTGGGATCGGTGACGGGGTGGGATTGAAACGTTGCTTAGAACGGGCGATTTTTCATCAGCGGAGATACGGGCAGCGCCTTTTACCTAGAAGCCCGACGCGGACTCTCTTAAACCATCCTCGACCCCCAAAGGAGATATCGCCAAAATGGTGTGTACTCCATTTACAGCTCCCCCAGCCGTAGTACGCTGCGTCTCCAGCATCGATCAAGGAGCTGACCCTCCCTAGCCGCTCCCAACTTCCGACCCGAAGATCAAGACCCTCCTCCAAACCATCCAATCCGAGCGCCGCAACCTCGAAGGTGCCAAAGCGGTCATGCGCGCCGTCGAAGCCTCCTCGCGAAACGAAGCCGTCATCCAACAAGCTCAAAACGAGGTCCGTTCCGCCCAAGCCTCCATCAAGTTCCTCGAGGACGAGCTGGCGAAGCTCCAGATGGGAGCAGGGAGCCCGATGAGGGGGGAGCCGAGTGGGAGTGGTGCGCGACAGGGACAGTCACAGGGGCAGGGGATGATGACGCCGAGCCGAAGCGGGGGAAGTGGGAGTGGGGGGGCAGTGATGAGTCCGAGTCCGAGTAGGAGGGGGGAGGGGATGGAGAGACCGTTGCCGCCGCCACCTGGTGGGCAGGGGGACGGGGAGGTCAGGAAGGAGATGAAGAATTTCACGCAACTAGGTGGGTTGCCGTTCCAAGCTGCTTGACAGAAGAGCTGCTGATGAGAGCGTGCCACAGACCTACTCCGATATGACGCCCCCTTGACTGGCGCTAAGATCACACGCATGCTGAATCAGCTTCAATTCAAGCTTCAGGTCGAGGAGCAGTACAAGCTGGGTATCGAGAAGATGGCACAGGCGTACCGAGCTGAGGGAGATCGGCGATTGCGGGCGGAGACGGATGCGAAGAGGGTGGAGAGTGATGGGAAGATCCAGCTGCTGAGGAAAGCGAAGAGACGGTATGAGACGCTGGCGAAGTTCGGCGGGGCGGTCGAGGACGATGAAGGTGAGTTCACCCATTTGGTTTCTGCTGACGGGGTAGAATTGCTGCCAGATGGGAAGCGGAAAGAGGCATTGCGGAAACCTATATCTGGAAAGCTCGTCATCTCCATCCGCTCAGCACAAGACCTCAATCATCGACCCCTCCCCCGGAAATCTTCGAAGGTGTACAACGAGACTACGGTCGCCATCAAGATCGAAGGCATGGAACGCGCCGTCTCCCACCCGTCCCGAAACGACAAGTGGCTTGAGGACTTCGACATCGACGTAGAGAAGGCGAACGAGATGGAGATTACCATCTATGACTCCGTGGCTCCTGGTGACTCTGCGCCTATCGGAATGCTATGGCTGCGAGTAAGCGATCTGATGGAGGCGCTGAGGAGACAGAAGGTGGGAATGGAAGGGCAAGGAGCGGGATGGGTCACCGCGGCTACGGCAGCGAGCATGGGACCAAGACAAGGGAGTGCTCCGGACTCGGTGACGCTGCATAGCTCGCCGACGTTGCGGGGGCCTGGATATAACGGCATGGATGATAAAGGGCCGGATGGGATCGAGGGATGGTGGTCTGTCGAACCGGCAGGCGCGATCTCTATCAGACTGGACTTTGGTGAGTGCTGACCGCCTCTGAGTGGAGCCGTATTCTGATGCCGCGCAGTGAAGGACTCGCCAGCTGGCGGCAGAAGACCGTACGAAGCTCTCGGAAGACAAGGTGCCGTTCGAAAGCGAAAGGGCGATGTCTTCGAGATGAACGGGCACAAGTTCGTCCAGAGGCAATTCTACCAACCCATCATGTGCGCATTGTGCCAGGAGTTCCTCCTAACCGGCGAGGGGTACCAATGCGAGGATTGCCGATACGCGTGTCACAAGAAATGCTATCCCAAGGTGGTCACCAAGTGTATCTCCAAATCCAACGCCGATGGCGTAAGTCCAGCTCGATCGGTACGCCATTCATGCTGATGACATCAGGACGGCGACGAGGAGAAGATCAATCACCGGATCCCGCATCGCTTCTCGCCGTACACCAATATGTCGGCGAATTGGTGCTGTCATTGTGGATACATGATGCCTTTTGGTCGGAAGAACTCGGTCAGATGTTCAGGTGGGTCGACCGGCTTGGATTCGAATCGAGCTGATTCGCGCAGAATGCTCCCTCACATGTCATCAGACTTGCTCACATCTTGTGCCGGACTTCTGCGGTATGACGATGGAGATGGCGAACATCCTGCTCAAGAATCTGCGTGACATCAAGACCACCCAGGTGCATAAGAAGCCCCCTGCATCCGTCTCCTCATCGACCTCTTCCGTTTCTACCCTTCCATTGTATCAGCAGCAGCAGCAACCTCATGAACGACCGTTACCACCCCAGCAGCAGCTCTCAACCCCACAAGTCCCGCAACGTCCGCCTCAAGGCGCATTTGGAGGGCCAGATCCAAGGGACGGACGATATGGGACCCCTCCTCCGGCTCAACAGATGGCCCAGCCATACCCTCCTCAGTCGGATCAAGCTGGACCTAGGGTATCGGGCAGCAGGCCTATGCCGCAGCCTCCTGCGCCTCCACAACAACGCTTGAGCTACCAAAATGTCCGGCCCCAAGACGGACTCCCGATGGTAAGCGCCTTACCGACATTAGGGCTTTCACTGATGGGCGCAGAAATCGCCCGCCTCCATGCCGCAGAAACCGCTTCCTGGTACCCAAGCCGCCGAACCCTCACGTAGCTATGCTGCACCACCCGCACCACCCGCCCCTCCCGCCGCCATGATCCCTCGTCCAGCCCAGCAGGCAATGCGGACCCGTAGAGTCGGATTAGACGACTTTGATTTCCTCGCGGTGTTGGGCAAAGGGAACTTCGGGAAAGTCATGCTGGCCGAAGAGAAGACGAGTAGCAATCTCTACGCGATCAAGGTATTGAAAAAGGAGTTTATCATCGAAAATGATGAGGTGGAAAGGTACGCCAAGTTTCGTTGGCCAAGCTGACAGCTCAGCACTCAATCCGAGAAACGAGTCTTCCTTGCGGCCGCTCAAGAACGTCATCCATTCCTCCTTGGTCTTCACTCCTGTTTCCAAACCGAGACGAGGGTGTACTTCGTCATGGAGTACGTCTCTGGAGGCGATCTCATGCTCCACATCCAGAAGAAGCATTTCACTCTCAGACAAGCGAAGTTCTACGCCTGCGAGGTCCTGCTTGCACTCCAGTATTTCCACACCAAAGGCATCATCTATCGGGATCTCAAGCTGGACAACATCCTGCTCACGCTTGACGGACACGTGAAAGTGGCGGACTATGGGTTGTGTAAGGAGGAGATGTGGTATGGGAAGACGACTAGTACCTTCTGTGGAACGCCGGAGTTCATGGCGCCAGAGGTGGGTCACCCTTTTATGACGAGGTTGAAGTGCTGATCAATGCCAGATCCTGCTGGAACAACGATATGGACGAGCGGTGGACTGGTGGGCATTTGGCGTCTTGACCTACGAAATGTTGCTCGGACAATCGCCTTTCCGCGGAGACGACGAGGACGAGATCTTCGATGCTATCCTTGAAGATGAGCCTTTGTACCCTATCACCATGCCTCGCGATGCTGTATCTCTCCTGCAACGCGTGAGTCCGCTGTTCCGGGTAACCGAGACACTTGCTGACTCGGCCCAGTTGTTGACTCGCGACCCCGCCCGACGACTCGGAGCAGGCGAGTCCGACGCCGAGGAGATCAAGAAACACCTCTTCTTCAAAGACGTCTCCTTTGACGACGTCTACCATCGCCGGATCGCACCACCATACTTCCCGACCATCGGAAATGCGACCGACACGAGCAATTTCGATCAGGAGTTCACGAGGGAACAGCCGACGTTGACACCGGTGCATACGCAGTTGAGCGCGGCGGATCAGCAGGAGTTTGCGGGGTTCTCTTGGGTGAGTGCCCGGGCTGATGCATGGCGACAAGCCAACAAGCTGATGGAGTGTAGATTGCCCCTTGGGCAGCGGCGCAGTGATACGAAGATGGATATTGGAGATATTGGAGTGCAGGATGGAAAGTGATGAGTTGCTATGCGTATACGTAAATGGGATGATGGTGGGGATTGTATAGTGACGACCATGATAGACGATATCGTAATACAATATGGGCATGATAATGCTACGGATGCTTGTTGGGCAGACATCATTCCGTCGGTACACGGTGCGGGTATGTCGAATTCGCCAATCTGCTTGCTTCTAACTTCATCGCATGATTCAACAGCTTATCGTCACAAACTTTACAATGGTACAGGGAGATGGAGGAGGATGATGATGCTGCGAGTACCTCGATATCGATCATGACAGGTCGTCGCGCCTCTTCGCGGCCAAACAGAAGAGAGGGACCGAAGACAGGGGTCGGAGGTGGATTGGTGAGCAGTATGAAGCGAGACATGAGAAAACAGCGAAGAGCGGATAGGAGCCCGAGGCTGAAGGCGCTATGTGAGTGCAATGGGAGATAGATGGGTCGAAATAGTTGACTGAGAGGTGCAGTGGTGATGGCTGGAGGACTGTTTGTCGTGCTCACCGGCATCTGCATCGTAAGGCTTTATGGTCGATTTCGATATGTCGGAGGATGGCGGAGGGCAACATCTCTGGTGGAATGCTGAGCGTGGAGGTCAAGTTATCCCGTCGAGATGGCTACTACGGGCTGTACCGACGACGGGTAAGTGGATCGCGGAGAAGCCATACTTTCTTTCGTACTGACTTGGCAACACGATTAAAGGTCGCAAATCAGCGGTGTGGAGTAGAATCCACTGGAACCGAACCAAAGAGAAAAACGACGATGCTCGTCCTCGCTAGCTCCATACGATACTTGCTCTCCGAAGTCAATCGTAGCCATGACGTAATGATGACGACCATACCGTGACCAGCAGCGGTGATCATCGATATCAACATACATCGCACAAGGTCTGCTCCCACTAGGGGTCATCACCTCACGAAACGAAAAGTTCGAGGCTTGGAGGGTTCCACTCGGAGCTTCTGTAGGTACGCGATTTCGCCTCGTCTCCTCAGGACTTGCATTCTTGCTCTTCAACACCCTGTTGCCCCATGAAGCCATCAAGTCAAATGGACTATTTAACACTCCCCGTATTCCCTTCTTGGGTGCCAGCTGAATGGAGCAAGGGCCAAATCCGATCCTCGAATGACTGGTGATCCCGAGACCAATCGTACGGTCCGCTCTGCAGGTCTGCTTCATTCGGTATCGCTTGGGACTTGATATCCAATATCTTCGCAGGATTTCCCAGCTTCAACCTTATTGGCTTGACGCTGGTGCTAAGGAGCCATCCCTGTCTGTAGCTCACTCACTGTAAAGGTCGTCAATGCCGCATGCGAAGGACACCGTAGATTGTACATCAAGGTGGACTCCCACCCTCTTCCCTTCGCTTAATCACATCCACCTGTCCACCACCCATCAGCCCTGATCCAACACCTCGTCCTCGTCCAATCGCTGAGGGAAAGACTCACATAATTCCCTGGGAACCAACCCAGCCTCCCATCCCTCGTCCGTCCCCTCCACCATCCCCTCTCCTCCCCTTCCTTCCCCGCACCTCCGTCCCGCATCTCCAACACCGCGACAATCTCATCCCTTCCCAGTCCCAGTTCCCAGTCCTCGCCCGCCCGAAACTCCCATCGTGCTCGAGCAAACGTCAATTTGCTCGGATCGATCACGCCGTCCGCACCTCCCATCCCCATTCCCACCTGCTGCTGCGTACTCGCTATCAACAGTCTCACCAACCTCGACATCAACCATGGCAGTCCCACCGCGGAGAGTAGGAAGAGGACCAGCGGTTTCGTACTCGGCCTCGCCACATCCGAGCCAGCAGCGGTCGACCACTCATTCGCCCAAACGTTGGTATTGACCTTCCGACCACGTAACCAAGCGAGTAGCCGTCGTCCGAGTCGGAGGATCGAGAACACGCCTAGTACTTGACCGAGGTAGGTTTTGAGGGAGCCGAGTTGGTCGGCGACGCCTACCATCGCGAAGAATGAGGAGTGGGTGGCCATGTAAGTCGATTCGACGAGTTGGGCGAGGGATGTGAATGCGGTCACGAGGGATTCGAGGACGGCGAAGGCTGGGGCGGTGGTGGCTTGTAACGAGGAGGTGAGGGTTGGGTAGCCCTGTAGTGTCCCGGATAAGCCTTCAAAGAGAAATAGAGAGAGATAGAGAGAGATAGAGAGAGATCCAGAGAGAAGGCGAGACCCACCTCGCCTGGCCCACCCATTCCACCAACACCATACCCGCCCATGCCCATCCCCATGCCCATTCCGCCATAACCGCCACCCATCCGGTTGAACGGAGACGAGTACCCTCCCATACCGCCCATCCCGCCCATACCGCCCATCCCGCTGTAAGGTGTCATACCGTAGGACGAAGCGCCATAGCGTGACCCGTATGTCGAGGGCTGTAACGCGCTGGATCCATAACCTGACACATCGTCAGCAGCTGAGCCAGGGAAAGCCCCTGCCTCCCAGGATGTAAGTGGAGGCTGAGCTACGTACCAGACGTCGCGATAGTCCCATCTAGCCCCGCAGGTCTTTCAGGTAATTTCGGGGCGGTACCAGTCCCCGAAGTGCTCGCGACGGCGTTATCGAACGCAGACGCGGTCATCTTTGAGGAAGAGGCGGTGGCGTTTGCGTTGCCGTTTCCGTTGGAGGTGGTAGTCTCCCATGGTTTGAGTCGGGGTGGGAGGGAGGCCATGGCGGTGGTACGTTGGCCTTCACACCGTTTCGCCGTGTTTGAGAGGGAATGGGAAACTGTGGAATGAAAAAAAAAGCCGTTGATCGGGTTCAGAGTTGTGTGTTGTACCCGGTTGTTCGGTCGAGGAGGTAAAGAATGTCGGCGGGCAGAAAAGCTTTCCTTTCCAAAACTGCATAGCTCTCATCGAACGAAAAAAATCCCTCATACTCAGGGCCAGCAAGATGGCGTATCGCCCACTGCCATCCGAGCCCCCAAAGATGAATTTCATCCGCGACCCCTCTCTCCGTGTTCGCCACGCCGTCCGAGGTCAGTGGCCTGTCTCACTCCATCATCAAAAAATCACACCTCGTTGAGCTGAGGTGGGACTGCGCTGTGCTGGCTTCAGATAACAAAGTGACCCTCCTCCAACGACTGCAGCATAAGACTGACCTCCGAAACACCGACCGGAACCGGCTGACTTCCCTCGCCTGGGCAGCTATCGAAGGCTCGCTCGAGGTGTTTGAATGGCTGCTTTTAGATTATGGGCATGATGACCAAGAGTTATCCCGGGTACGTCCGATCGCCTGACTTCCCTCAACAACCCCCCTGTTCAGACAATGGACCCTTCCGAACATTTTGCATTTCAGTCATGGAAGCTGATGGGATGGCCAGGACAGCGCGAACGACACCATCCTCCACCTCCTCGCCTCCACCCGCTCCTCCCCTTCACACGCCCCCTCCATACCCCACGCCCCGACCTTCCGCTCCACCAAACCGCTCTCCGTCCAGATCGATACCACACTCCGCATGGCCTCCCTATACCACTCCCTCTTCCCTTTCCTCCTCCCCTTCTCAAACACCTCCGGCAAATCCGCACTCCACCTCTCCTCCCAATCGGGCAACACCGCATTTCTCTCTCTCCTCCTCGACCTCGGCGCAGACCCCGATTCCACCGACCTACAGGGAAACACCCCGCTGCACTATGCGTCAGCTTGGGGACATTTGGATGTGGTGCGGGTGCTTTTGGAGAGGGGGGCTGGGGTTGGGGTGAGGAACGCAGAGGGGTGGACGGCAGGGGAGTATGCTTATTCCGGGAAAGTGGGCGTGGGGATGCAAGCTATTGCGAGGGAGGTGCTTGAGACGAGAAGAAGGAGAAGAGAGGGGAGGGAGAGTGGGAGTGGGAAGCGGAGGGAGGATGGAGGGCGGTTGAGGTCAGGGAGTGTGAGCACTGATGCGAGTCTCGGTTCTGGCTCTGCGTCGGCACATCCGAACCCATCGATACAGTTCCCTTTCCCCGAAGTGGGTGCTGGGGCGAGGTCAGCGCCGTCATCAAGACGCCCGTCGGAAGGACATGTCTCCCCGCCGCCTCTCCCTACTTGGACATATACGTCCCCATCCATCCGACCTGCCCGATTCACACATTCCTCTTCGTCATCATCACCTTCCGCTTCGCAACGATCAGCATCATCGCAGAACCTCCCGCCGATCGTGACCACGTACACCTCCCCTCCGACTCGACCCGCCCAACTCGCTCATTCGTCGTCCTCCTCATCATCGCCCTCAGTATCGCAACCGCAACAACCACCATCACCATACCCACCCCCGCAACTGCCGCAAACAGGGATCAAGTTCGGAACTCGTACCCAGTCACCGCAACCGTACCACTCCCCATCCCTCCACTCGGACTCCTCAAGCAATCTTCGACGTCCAGACATGTCTTCCCGGAACTCACCGCGGTCGAATGGGATGGGGCTGGAGACCGCTCCCGGACCACCTACACTGGTCGCTGGACCACCCAGCTTTCCCCCCGGACCACCTACCATCGCTCCTGGCCCACCCACGCTCGGAGCCTACTTACCGACAACCCGTACACTGTCAGCTATCATCACGAGCACTCCCCCACTCCCCGCTCCGCCTGCGGGTGGACCCATCTCGATGCGCCGGGCCAACTCTGCGCAGACTACTTCGAGTGCTGGGAGTGGAGTTGGGATGGATCGCGTTCCGAGCGGGACTAGTGGGAGGGGGACGCCAATCTAGGGATCATGCATTATACGTGGACCTTCCTCCACTCGATGCGTTGCGTCTACATCTTCCGCACATTGAGCGGGTGGATGCCAACCTATTGATTACGCATGACATCCTCAACTCCTCTTGATATCCGCAAGCACATCTTCCTCGACGACGCCTTTCTAGTTGATACATGAATCAAGTCTGCATCGTGTATAGCTTTGACACCTTGGTTTGGTAAATCGTGTCTCTGTGACCTCCTCATTCCTGTGGTCGCGAGACCACCCTGACCGTCTCCCCATCCTCGCTCTCAATCACCGTGTGAGTCCCCTCCTGCCAAGACTCTCCCCGACGCTGCATCCTCGGCGTCTCCCGATCCTGGTCATGTCCCACTGCCACGCCCAGACCGCCTCTTTTCGTATGAGGCGGGGTCGACGGCCTTGAATTGGCCCGACTTGGCGTCGACGGATTCGAGAGGATCCCCTCGTTCTTTCGTTTCCCATTTGCCTCTGCCCCTTCCGGACCTTCGAGATGAAACCTTATGGTCGGTCCAGGATCAGACGATGTACGAGCCTCCGAAACGTCCCGCTCCGCTTGCTCGCGGAGGGCGTCTGACCCGAATGGTAACGGAGCTGGAAGACGGGAGACCCGGTCCTCCCCGGTGAGACCGGTTTGTGAGCGGGTGGAAGCTAGCGTGAGGGATCGAGCGTGGCTGAAGCCTTTGCCGATGGGGATGGTGACTCCATGCACGATGACGGAGGTGAGGACGAGGAAGTAGTTGATCGGGATGATGACTCTGAAGGATCATCTTAGTCGAGATACACAAGGAACTGGAAGAGGATAGCTCACCTGCGTAGACGTCCACGGGAACCATCATCCGGTAGCTGTTCTAGCGCGACCTGAGTATAAAAGATCGCTCCAACGCCTGAGATGGGATCAGCTGATGCGATTTTGAGGGCGACAGGGCATCATACCGATGGGGCCAAAGAAGCCCGCGAAAGTTGCTTCCCGCCAGGTCGGCAATGCCGGGATGAAGCGGGACTACACATATCAGTGATCGCGCCTGTCCGGTCTGACAGTGCTTACTAGTGCCAAAACCCAAGGCAGTCGTCGGACTAGCATCACCAAGATCCCGAGCACGACCAGCCTCCAAGCATCGATGGTCTCAAAATTCCCGAATTGACCCCAGGGAAGGACCGCTCCGATGTAGAGGAAGATGCCCTATCGTCGGGTCAGCGCCTGCGTCGCACGAGGCGTTGAAAAACCACTCACCGTGTTGAGCAGCTGATCGATCACATCCTGGAAAGCATGATCTTCCGTCTGGACGCGAAACCAGTCATCCCAGGTGAATGCGTTGCCGACGATGAAACAGCAGAGGATGTCGTCGGATCCCAAGATACCGACAACCCCGAGGGTGAAGAACGTCAAGGCGATACCGAAGGAGAGGAAGGATTCGTGGTCTATGAGCCTGTGTGCGAATGTCAACTCTCACTCTGGATATTGTAAATGTATAGACATACTGGCGCTCTTCAGCGAAGCGCAAAACCTTCCGCGCGACGTAGCCAATGATAACCCCGAGGATGCAGGCTAGCAGGACCTCATAGAGCACGACATTGTAGAACCTGGACCCAAGGGGTCAGCAACGACCAACGATGGATGCGTAGGCTAAATTCACCACTCTAGCACAGCTCCGCCGATCGAATGCCTTGGATGACTCGGTTGATTAATCAGGATGAGGTACACTCCCATATATAGGAACGGGTATCCGAGCCCGTCGTTTGCTCCTGATTCGGCGAGGACGATATTCCGAACATGTAGGGGGACGTGTTTCTCAGCAAACCGACCTGGCCATCTTGTTAGCTCGTCATCGTTGGAGTGAGATGGATCTCACCTTTGCAGATCGAGCTGGCCAGGACCGGGTCGGTAGGAGTGACGCACGCGCCAATGACCAGGCATTCGAGGTAGGTGAGACCGGGCACGAGGCCCCAGATAAGAAGACTCGTGACGAACCACGCGCAGAGCATGACCGGTCCAAGGAGCGTCACCAAGCTCAGCCATTCCCGCCGCAGATAAGCTTTCGGAAGGGCAATCCCAGTGAATAGGACCTGTATACCGATGATCATGCGAGTGATCTGGTAGGTGAGGTAATTGAGATCGTCGGTCCAGTAGATCGGGTTGAACCAGTCGAGTGCGATCGGGCCGAAAATGATGCCTGCGAGTAAAACGACCAGGGCTTCGGCTGAAGACGAACATCAATGGTTTGTATGGGCGGGAGCAAGGGATAGACGGACACATGAAGAGCTTCTCCTTGACGAGATAGGAGACCAGGCCGAAGCTGCAGACATAGCCGCCTGCGACCGCCAACGCCTTGGACGTCTGGGTGATATCGAGAGACACCATGATGCGTAGGAGGAAGGAATGTCCGGGTGGACTGAAGCCTATATTATTCGATGGGTAAGGTGGAGGGGCAAGTGGACATGGGAGAGAGGAAGTAGAATATGTTGAGATTCGCGGATCGGTACATGGGTGAAGGGGGTGGAAGATACGGGGAAAGATAGCTGAAAGGGAAGTCAGGCGACGAAACGAGGTGCTCGGAAGCTTTTGATTCGATCGGACCGGTCGAGTAGAGTAGAAGAGATTATCAGTCACTACTGCTTTGATGACAACAGAAAAGTTCTAGGGTGAAGGAGTGAATGAGGTTTTATGGCTTTGATCGCTGATCTCTTGGCACCTATTGGTTTATAAAACCCTCCCAGCTATCATTTGCTTCCGTCCACAAAAGCCGAGGGCCACCGCAGCGCTCAACCTGTATCGTATGCAATCCGCGACTCCACCTTGCTCGTCATCTCTTCCAAGCCAACCTCGACATCATGGACGACGCCAAGCTCCTCACCGAGGTCTTGGCCACCGTCAAGGTTCAGACGGTGCAGCTCAAACGATGTCTCGAGCAAGACCAAATCATGGAAGCTCTCAAAGCGACGTCCTCCATGCTCGCCGAACTCCGCACTTCCAGTCTCAGCCCGAAACAGTACTACGAACTGTACATGTCGGTATTCGATAGTCTCCGCCATCTCAGTAATTATCTGTACGAGGCGCATACCGAGGGGAAACACCACTTGGCGGATCTTTATGAGCTCGTTCAGTGAGTCCAGTGCCTCGAGATGGGTTGAGGCGGAGCTGATAGTCTCACGTAGGTATGCGGGTAACATCGTGCCGAGGTTATATTTGATGATCACGGTGGGCTCGGTGTATATGTCAGCGCCGGATGCACCGGTCAAGGAGATTATGAAGGATATGCTGGAGATGTCGAGGGGTGTACAACATCCTACGAGGGGGTTGTTCTTGCGACACTACCTCTCGGGGCAGACGAGGGACTTTCTCCCTGTCGGTACCAGCGATGGGTGAGTCATACCTCATCTTCCTGAGGGAGTACATCGAGCTGAGTCTGGTAGCCCCGGTGGGAACCTGCAAGATTCCATCGGCTTCGTGCTCACCAACTTCATCGAAATGAACAAGCTCTGGGTCCGACTCCAACATCAAGGCCACTCCCGAGAACGTGACAAGCGGGAACTCGAGCGAAAAGACCTCCGCATCCTCGTCGGGACCAACCTCGTCCGACTATCCCAACTCGAAGGGACCGACCTCGACATGTATCGACGGACCATCCTCCCCTCCATCCTCGAGCAAGTCGTCAACTGCAAAGACGTCATCGCGCAGGAATACCTCATGGAAGTAGTCATCCAAGTCTTCACCGATGATTTCCACCTCCATACCCTCGGACCGTTCCTGGGGGCATGTGCGAATCTCCATCCTCGGGTGAATATCAAGAATATCGTGATTGCTTTGATTGATCGACTTGCGAGTTATGCGGCGAGGGAAGCGGAGAATGAGGACCCGGATGAGAAGAGACGGCAGGAGGAGGAAGCGGCGAGGAGGTTGGCGGAGAAGGTGAAAGGGGCGAGAGGGAAGGGCAAGACAGTGGAGGACGGGGAGAAGGCGGTACCGGCGGAAGCTGGCGAGTGGGCGGGGAATGCACCGCCCGGTCCGGAGAGTCCGATTAAGGAGAATGGGGATGGCGATACGGGTGCTGAGGCGGATGGGGAGAAGACGGAGCCAGTGCCTAAGGGAGAGAAGGAGACAGTCGAAGCGAAGCCGGAGGAGGAGAAGGGGAAATTCAGGGGAATACCGGATGACGTGAAGCTGTTTGAGGTGTTCTGGCATCAGGTTGTCGAGCTCATCAAGGTGGGTCGGGCCGCCGATAGAGCGTGTGGAGCTAATGCGGCTTCTCGACAGGCTAGACCAGATCTATCGATACAGGACATCACCGCGCTATGCGTCTCGCTCATCAACCTCTCACTGAGCTGTTATCCGGATCGACTGGAATACGTGGACCAGATCCTCACTTTCACCCAAACAAGAGTCCAGGAATTCGCGCAAAAGTGGGTGGCCCTCAGACCTACGCCGTACAAGCTCACGATGTCCTCGTAGTCCCGATCTACACTCCCCCCAAACCACCGCCAACCTGCTCGCCCTCCTTCTTGCTCCCATCACGTCGTACCTTTCCGTCCTCACCTTGATCGCCATCCCGTCCTACACCCCACTCCTCACCGCGCAACCCTACTCCACCCGGCTAGCCATCGGCCAAGCCATCGTCTCCTCCGTCCTGAAGAACAACACCCTGATAGAAACGTCGGAAGACGTTTCTGGCGTGCTCGGATTATGTGGGGTTCTGGTGCGTGATCAAACGGACTCGACGATCGGTGGTGGACGAGGGAGGCTGTCGATGGATCCTCGGGAGATGGCGGAGGAGCAGGGTTGGGTAGCGAGGATGGTGCATCTGTTCCAGTCAGACGATCTGGCCACACAATTCGAGGTGAGCGACTGGGTGTGGTTTCCCTTTCTGCGATACTTACTCCGGTAGCTACTGCAAACAGCACGGAAACACTTTGCGGATGGGGGAGAGCGGATACGATATACCTTCCCACCCCTTATCGCTTCCGGAATACAGCTCGCACGGCGGTTCAAGCTACGAGAACACCTCGTACGTTGTCCTTCCTTGCCTGACCAAAGTTCAACATTCAACGGCTTGGCCCTAGCTAACGCTCCGGCAGGAGGTCGACTGGGAAAGTCGCCTATCCACGCTCTTTAGATTCATCCACCAAATCATCTCCCGTTTATACCACAAAGTAGAAGCCCCCGACACATGTCTCCGTCTCTTCCTCCTCTCCGCCCAAGTCGCCGACGAAGCCCATCTCGAAGAGCTCGCCTACGAATTCTTCGTCCAGGCGTTTGTCATCTACGAAGAGTCGATCTCGGAGTCACGAGCGCAACTCCAGGCGATCACGGGCATCATCAGTGCGCTGCAAGCGAGCAGGGTGTTTGGGACGGAGAATTATGATACGCTGATCACGAAGGCGGCGTTGCATGGGAGTAAATTGTTGAAGAAGAGTCATCAGGCGACGGCGGTGCTTTATGCGAGTCATATGTGGTGGCAGGGGGAGGTCACGGGGAGGGAGAAGGACGAGAAGGTGGGTACGGCTTCGTCAGTCGTGCGCTGCTGATCTAGTTCTTCTTCTCCTTCTACCCTGCCCATCCACCTGGTACTCCATTCTTATGCTGCTCGCTACGCTCGTTCCCGCAGCCTCCCTACCGCGACGGCAAGCGCGTCCTCGAATGTCTTCAAAAATCCCTCCGAATCGCCTCTTCCTCCATCGACGAGCTCACCTCCGTCCAACTCTACGTCGACGCCCTCGACCGCTACATCTACTATTTCGAACAAGGGGTCGAAGCGGTCACGCCGAAATACGTCAACTCGCTGGTCGAGCTCATCACAAGTAATATTGATTCGGTACATTCTGGGGAGACGAGTGGGTCGGCGGGTCAGCCGGGCTTGGTAGATGGCGTGTCGAGTCCGGATATGATTGTACGGGTACATCAAATCATCTGCTAGGTGAAAGGTATTCTAGCTGATGTGGGTGATACAGCATTTCAGGAATACGATGGGGTATATTTCGACGAGGCAGAGACAAGCTGCGGATCGGAGTGGGGCGGAGGAAGAAGGGGAAGGAGGAGAAGAGGGGAAGAAGAAGAAGGTCGATTGGGAGGCTGTGGACGTCGTTGGCGGATGTCTGAAGATGGGGATCGGGCGGTGATGTTGTCACGTACTTGTGTGACGATGCTATGGACCTGCGTACTTGGTATCCTGCCAGCTTGACGTGTGTACTGCGCAGATACATGAGGCAGGTATTCGGGGACTGTAGGAGGTTGATTGAAAAGCCGCCACACTGGGAATGGGAGTCGCGTCGACGCGTAAGAAACTCGCGTGTTCAGGGTACATAACAACTCCATTCCTGATCCAAGCTGTTACCTCGTTTCCTCATACCCGAAGACGCTCTTTGACCCCTAAAGACTCCTTGACCGAAGACCCTCAATCTAAGGTCTATCATCCAAGAGTCAGTTGGGTTTCGTTGCTGAGTTGTACAGGAGCTGACGAATGGTGGATTTCTCTTTGATCGCTGAAACCGCTCGGACCACCTCTACAACCCCGACTCACGATGACCCCCTCCTTCATCACCCCCGTTCTCCTCGATTCCCCATACTGCCATTGCCCCGATCGTCTGTCCGTTCCTCCATCGTACCGCTCCGTTACATCCAACGCCCGTTCCTGGACACAACACGGTCCCTCATCACAAACACCTTCGCCATCGACGCCTTGATCTCCTCCATCGGCGTTGATTGTTTGATCTTTACTTCCTGTACTCGCTCACCGCACTCGCTTGCTAAACCTCGCTTGGTTCGGCGCCATGTCCCGATCAGTGCGCGAGATCGTTCACCTCCAGACGGGGCAGTGTGGGAATCAGATTGGGGCGAAATTCTGGTGAGTTGTTCGTATCTTCAGCTCGGGCCGAGCTCATTAGAGCTGCACTTATTCGCTCTCGTCTGCTTGTCCACCTCACCACTCCAATGATCCCACTTCCCTTTTCCTCGTTTCGCCCGTTCCGTCTCCTCTTCCCTCCCACTCGAAACCCGCATTCACCACTCCAGGGAGGTCGTCTCCGAGGAACACGGCATCCAAGCCGATGGTACCTACAAGGGCACGTCCGACATGCAGCTCGAGCGCATCAACGTGTACTACAATGAGGCGGCCGCTGGGAAGTATGTGCCCCGAGCGGTACTTATCGACCTTGAGCCGGGGACTATGGATTCGATCAGGGGTGGACCCTTGGGGAGCTTGTTCCGGCCGGACAACTTGTGAGTGGGCCTCAGGTACCATGGCGTACTCTGGAGGAGATAAAATTGCGGGTACACCGCTTCATCTCTGCCCGGGGATGCTCGAAGACCTGGGGACTGACGCGATAATATAGTGTCTTTGGACAGAGCGGTGCTGGTAATAACTGGGCGAAAGGGCATTACACTGAGGGTAAGTGGTCTTCCGCCGATAGGCACATTGCGAATGTAACACGGCTCAGATTCCTGCTGACCTTCGCAGGGGCCGAGCTCGTGGACTCCGTACTCGACGTCGTCCGCCGCGAAGCAGAGGCGACCGACTGCCTCCAGGGTTTCCAGATCACCCACTCTCTTGGTGGCGGTACCGGTGCAGGCATGGGTACCCTCCTGATCTCTAAGATCCGAGAGGAGTTCCCGGACCGCATGATGTGCACTTTCTCAGTCGTCCCCTCGCCGAAGGTATGTTCTGTCTAAATTTTTTCGCAGGCCTTCCGCTGATCTTTCAGGTCTCCGACACCGTCGTCGAGCCATACAACGCGACACTCTCCGTGCACCAGCTCGTGGAGAACTCGGACGAGACCTTCTGCATCGACAACGAGGCTCTCTACGACATCTGCTTCCGAACGCTCAAGCTGTCGACCCCCACCTACGGCGACCTGAACCACCTCGTCTCCCTCGTCATGTCCGGTATCACCACCTGCCTCCGATTCCCCGGTCAGCTCAACTCGGATCTCCGAAAGCTCGCGGTCAACATGGTTCCCTTCCCTCGTCTTCACTTCTTCATGGTCGGATTTGCGCCACTTACTGCTCGAGGCTCGATGACTTACCGAGCTGTCACGGTTCCGGAGCTCACTCAGCAAATGTTTGATGCGAAGAACATGATGGCAGCGTCGGACCCTCGTCACGGCGTGAGCCCGTCGGAAGTGGCAAGGGTGAGGCTGATAGAGATTGCAGCGTTACCTTACCGTTGCATGCTACTACCGCGGAAAGGTCTCCATGAAGGAGATCGAGGAGCAAATCCAGGCTGTTCAGGTGAGTCATCTTTGCCGCCGATGAGATGCAACAGATGACGACGACCATTGCAGACCAAGAACTCGGCCTATTTCGTCGAGTGGATCCCGGGAAACATCTCTGCAGCGCAATGGTGAGTTGCCCATGCCAATAGTCAGGCAGCTTGGCTTGCCAGCTATCGAATGCGGCGAATGGGTAGCTGACGCACACTGCAGTGATATCCCTCCCCGTGGCCTCAAAATGTCTTCTACCTTCATCTGCAATTCCACGAGGTGTGTCAGCTCCTGCTTATTACAGTGCCATAGCTGACTCCCGCAGTATCCAATCGCTGTTCAAGCGGATTGGTGAGCAGTTCTCTGCTATGTACCGCCGCAAGGCATTCGTCCACTGGTACACCGGAGAAGGAATGGACGAGCTCGAATTTGTGAGTCTGCTACCTTTCCGTTCCCACCGCTTATCCGTCTACTTAGTCCGAGGCCGAGTCCAACTTGCAAGATCTGGTGTCCGAGTACATGCAATACCAGGAGGCCGGCACGGACGAGGAGATATACGACCAAGAAGTCGCAGGTGGCGAAGAGGAGGAGGCTTGAGCGTTCCGCCGACGCCCGCTCTTCTTGTTCCCCGCATGTGCATAGTCACGACCCGTACGCAACTCTTCGCCTTTCCCCACCCCTATTTTCATCGCCACGCCCGGAGTTGAGGTTCTCCGATGTCTCGAAATGAGACGGTGTGCTGCGGCTTCTCTTGTTTGGTTTGGTATGATGGTCCACGCGCTATGCATGATGCTGACCGAGGCTAAGGCGCCGCGTTGCGACTGATCGCGGTGCGGATGCGCAATCTCTTATGTGGGGATAGTGTCGCGCATCTCACGGTACTGATGACGTCTCGCCACACCAGCTCTGAAGAGACTCACAAGAGGACGAAACCACTTTCAAAGCACCAAAGCAATACCTGCGTCGCCTTTCTATGCAGGCGAATATCGAGCAACGGTCCTTTTGGCGATCATCCGAGATTCAATCTGAACCGAGTTCCCCAGATCGTCTCAGATCCTACCTTATGTCTCGACCATATCAGGGGCATCAAAGGAAGCGCTGCAGCTCATACGTGAGCTTGCTGCGATGTAGGAGGATATGTCGCGCATCAAAGGAGCCCGCGGCAGATACAAGGGGTACAAACGGGTCTGAAACTCATATCCCATAGTCCTGGACGATCAGTACTCATGCTCGTCCTCGGATACAAACACACTGATTCCTGGATTCCGGTATATGATGAAAACTCAAGACCGCAAGCCGTCCCTCTCGTCGCCTCTGCGCGAACTGTCCCCTTCCCCACCCAGCCCACCACCACACACAAACCAATCGAGACCGACCCCGCACACGAACCTAAATTCACAACCGAATCCAGGCTCAACGCCCAAGACGAATAAAAAGACGAATCCGCACGCGGACCCGGGCCGCTTCCCTCCCCGGACCGACCAGGGCGAGCGCCAATGCACAAACTGCTCCGAGACAGACACCCCACAATGGCGCGGGACCTTGTGTAATGCCTGCGCGTTGTGGAGGAGGAGTAGGGGCACGGATCGACCGATGCCGTTGATGTTTCCGCGTAAACGGGGGCGATCGCCTTGGCCTTCGCCTTCGGTGTCACCGTCAATTGCATCAGAGTTGAATGGTGGAAGGGGAGGGTGTGGTTGGTGTAGGAGAAATCCCGGCGCCGAGAGAGAGGGGTGTGAACGGTGTGGGATATGGCGGGAGAGGGGGAGACCAAGGATGATGGCGGTGAGTATACCGAATTCCTTTGTAACGTTGATCTTGCGACCCGAATCGCTGACGAGTGGTATTCACTGTCTCATTTCACCTGGCTCTGCAATCCGTCGTGACAAATATGCTGTTGACGTCATTCGTCCCGGCGGTATCCCGTGCGCGAATCGCCATTCGCCATCTGGCTCATTCGCTCTCGCTACGATTTACGACTCGGGTGTTGACGCCCAACAGCCTCAAGAGCCGTACCCTCTTCGGCGACCGAGCTTCCCATACCGACCTCACTCCTCACACTCAGGGTACTACGCCTCACCCTCACCTCCACCGCCTCACCCTCACCTCCACCGCCTCACCCTCAACGAGATTATAATGATAGGTATATCCCCCGCGGTGCTCACTTTCCGCCAAGGATCGCTGCTTTGCTAGAGAGGCAGAAGGCCGGACGAACTGGGGGCGATGTTGAGGGTGCTCACGCTGGAATGGCGGGAAAGCAGATGAAGGAAGGTAGGGCAGGAGATGGAAGGCGGGACGCGGCGAGGGGAATGTACCTCTCTCCTTCACCCGCTCTTGTGGCGCGGCGTATACCTCAAGAGGGATTGGGAGCTGGGATGAGTCGGGATGAATGGATGTGGAGAGCGGGAGACGTGTGGGATGCGCTGGAGAGTGCGGGACGGGCGTTGGACTGGGCTTCATGACGTGGGGCAGTTGCCTTGTTGCGGTTCACATTAGCACGACGATAGTATCGCACATAGTCTGACACGATGCAGCCTATGATACGATTCGAACGTCATCACCTCGAGGATGTTTGCTTGCATACACTGAACCAAGATAGTGAACATCGATATCGGGGGGATCGTAACGGATGAATACGGAAAGTTGATAATGGGGTATGATAAATGCTGTAAATACTAATGAAGGTATATTCGACCAAACACACCGGAGTAAAGCAGAAACACAGCGCATGTATCGCATTCACCACCCCGACATGGACCCTCCCGTCTTGGCCTTCTTCCTCCCCCTCCCTCCAGCGAAGCGTCCCTCGAGCCCCGGAGGAACATCATCCTCGCTCGAGCTGGACTCGCTCTCCTCGCTACTGTCCTCGGTACGTCGGGATGGAGCTTGACTCAACGTGCCCTTGGCGGTCGGCATCGCGGACCTGCCGATGCGTAAGAGGTCCTTGGGTAAGCTGGAAAGTGATGGGAACATGCTTGAGGGCTGGGAAGATGATTGATGACGAGGCAATTGAGGATAGATCTTTGTTGCGTGGACAGTGACTGTGTCATCGTGACTGCAGGAGGAGGATCGGGCGGAATGACCATTAGGTAGTGGGCTAGGAGAGGGAGATCGGGAAGCGTCATCCTCCTCTTCAAGGATGGGCGAAGAGACTCGGAGATTCGCGCTCAAATGGCCGTTCGCACCGGGACGAGGTAAGTCGCCAAAGGGATGCTGTTGCTCTGGTGGATCGCTCGATGGAAAGGCGTTGTAAGCTTGCATTTCTTGGGCTTGGGAGGGCTGGGTCATAAATAGCGGACTTTCGCGGGTCCGAGTCGTTCTGCAGAGTTTGATTTGGTATTGCGAAGGTTCCTCTTGGACTGGAGAGGGCTGACGGGGTTGAGATGAATCGAGCTGGTCGACCTGAGATGATCGAACATCGCCATTCGCCACTGACCGGCGAGGGTTTGACTAGGAAGTGGTGAGCTGACTGATGAGAGGATGAAGGGGGAGTGCTCACTCGACTGGGCGTCTTCGACCCCCTCCCACCGTCGATATCAAGGGTTGCGCCCGGGGATGCTTTTCGCGACGTAGATGACTGCTGTGATGGCTCCTTTGCCGTCTTGATGCTCCTCACTGCTGCAGACTGCGGAGACGAGGTGTTGGACGTCCGCATACTCTGGCTGGCCAGAGGGGAGCGCTCGACAGACGTGCGGGTAGTCCGTGTCGGTCTGGACGATGCATTTCCGGCCACGGTCGGACTGGAGTCCAAAACCGGACTGCGATAGCCGCGGAACAGCTGAGAGGGTTCGCCTGTGGTCTCACGAGAGGCAGAGCGGAGGCGGCGATCGGATGTCGGACGGTCCAGCTCGATTGGCGGAGCGAGTAATGCTTTGTTCGGACGAGTCGAACGTTTCGACACGGATGGAGAATGATCGACATCCATGCCCGATGCAAGCTGGGTCGGGATAATTTCCGGAAAGAAGTCATTGTCATGTGATGAAGGCGGAGAAGGCAGTCCCTGCGAGATGATATGCGATCTTGGCGCCTCATCCTTATCCGCGCTCTCCTCTACCAGGATTCCGGCCATGGCTTCCCTCTCCGGCCGATCTTCCTCGTCGATTGCCTCGCGCAAAGCGACTGCCCCTTCGAACTCGTCCACAGCCGGACTTTCGCCCGCATGATCATCGATCGCCGCAAATGACCGGGATGATCGATGTGACTGTGGACTCGAAGTGTTCGATTTGGCCGCAAGCTCAGGTGGTCTGGCCAAGGATCTGATCTCGCTCGCTTCCGATGCTTTGCTCTCATCCTCCGCTTCCCCAAAATCAGCAATCGAACTGTCCGATCCGCCCTTCCTGACGTCCTGCTCGTCATCGGAATCCGATCCCACGATATCCGAATTATCGTCATCAGGTGGCATAGTCAGGTCGAAGTGCTGGATCGAAGCTGCAGACTCACGAGCTGCCCGTTTCTGGCGTTCGCTCAGTGGTTTGGTGAGGATCTTCGCCAGATCCGATCCGTCGGACGGAAGTGACTCGGTCTCCGTGGTCGCAGATTCGTCGGAGCCATCCTCTTCGTCTGAACCGCTGGCGGACTCATTGTCGCTGCCAGACTCAACGGAATACGCTGTTTCTTTCGAATGGCTGTAATCGTCGTCCTCTACGGAGGGGTCGCCGCCCTCTGACTCGTCCCCTGAGCTGCCTTGATCTGATCCACCTGTCTCGATGACCGCATCCGATGCGCTGAGACCGGATAAGGAGCCTGCTGTTCTGGGTCGCGAAAGGGCTTTAAGGTAGAGCGGGTGGAAGGGCGTTGTCGACCGGTCGTTTGCGGGAGATACAGGCTGAATAGCTTCGGAATGCTTAGTCCTGTCAGTCGTGATGGGCAGAGGCGGCGTGGGGTCTCGAGCTTGCCCGGTCTTCCCGTTGACGGCATTGGTGGCGGGATCTGCAGCTGTCGCCATCTCTTGCTGGACGGCATGATTGCCCTGTAGTTTGGCCATGGCCAGCTTCGGTGCCGCCCTGTTCGGACTGACCGACCTCGCCACTTGCCCACCCTCCAAGCCCATGACCTTCTTCCTTATCGTTGTCAACCTATCAATCCAAGCCTTGATCGCCTGAATCGACGCCTCGGTAGTGTCGCTCGGCTCCTCATCTTCCCTCTCCTCGAGCAGGTCCTGCAAACTCTCCAAGCCCGCTTTGACCCTCGGACAATCCTTCTGCAAGTGCGTCGGAACCTCATCACAGATGATGCAAGCGACTCTCCTAGCAAGACGGGCGTGCTGGGCTGTCACGGACTTTCCTCGGATCTCCGGTAGTTGAGCGGAGGTCTGACGGGATCGATTGGGAACTCCGACCGAGGGGTTTGAGGTTGACTCGGACGCGGTGATGCTGCTGGCTCTTGGTGGCAGGGCTGGCATGTGGGTCGAAGGGGAGGTTGCAGTCGGCTGGACCGCGTCGCCAACTACAGACGGCACTTCTTGCACGTTCTCGACCGGGGTCGTCCAGCTCTCGTCTGGCAGTTCCGGTCTCGATACATCAGGAGGCACCATTTGTGGAGGCACTTTCGACGGTCTCCCCTTGCGCTTGTCCGCAGGCATAGGTGGTCCGATTTCGGACTCATCCAGACTTGGCGACGCACGCGCTTCGGTCTGTCCCTCAGGGAAGATGACAGGCGCCATCCTCTCAGGCTCGACAGGTGTGACATCGCTCGGTACGGATGCAGCCTGACCCTCGGATCTAGCGCGCTCCATGGCTTTCACTTCATTTTTCTTGAGGGGCATTTGTGGTTGCCTTTTTGGGAGAGCAGCCACGGATGATTCAGCGAGAGTGGGCTCGGTCCTGACTTCAGGTCGCGCAGACGGATTCAAGGCGCCCACCTGCGACGTGTGCGCAGGAGTCTCGTCATTATAGTTGTCTGCTTGGTTCGCAGGCGGCACTTCGGGCTCGACAGGCTTCTGAGTCTTCCGCTTGGGTCTGACGGCAGCAGGTGTCGGGACATCAGGGGTAGGCTCCATTGACGAGACTTCAGAAGCCGGCGAGATCGCCTTGTCCGAAAAGGTCTTCTCCGCTTCCCGCGATCCTGTCGCATCGGATACAATGGCAGTGGGCTGCGGAGACTCTTCCCTCTTGCCTTCGGCCCGCGAAAAAGACGCCTGTGCTGCATGGGACACAGCCGCTGGTGCTGCAAAATCCATCAATACTCCTGCAATGCGAACCCTGAACGTAGCTTACCGGTGGCTTCAAACGGAGGATCAGGTGAAGAAACGCTCCGCGCCGCCTCTGTTCCGCTCGTTGCCTGTTGTGCGGCCAATTTAGCTCGGTACGCGTCCATAATCCGCTTCTTCTCCAAGGCGCCGCTCGATGCAGGTGTGCTCTTCCTGCTCGCCTTGACCGGTTTTGCGACACGTGCCGGAATGCAAGGCTCAGCGGTTTCGGAAGGCGATGTCTCTGGTACTGGCGAAGAGGCTGGCGGTGTCGTTGCAGCTGCTGAGCTACTCCTGGCTGCATTGCTAGCGGTCGGAATGACGACATCGTGCGGCGCGATTTCCGCTGTTCCGACCTTCTGCTTCGGCTTTCGCTTCACCGTCTTTTTGCTGATCGGCGGTTCAACTATTGGCGGGGCTTCCTGGGCTTTCTCGTTCGATCCCCCACTCAGGTCACGTCCCGAATCTGCGAGGACGTCCGAAACACTGTCGTCACCAGCCCCCTCGATCTTCTCTGGCCCCGCCTCCACCACTTCAGAATCCGGTCGTCCTTCCCTCGAATCACCAGTCGACTGCCTTTCGTTCGCTTCCTCACTCTGCCGCACTTCCTGCTCAGAATTTCGGGACCGTCGCTTGTTCCTCTTCATATTTGGAGAGACCTCATCGAAAGATGAAGAGGACCTCTCTGGCGTGCTGTCCTTCTCCGAGAGCCTGTTGAAGAAATGTCGCGGCTCCGACAGACTCCAAGGCTGAGGTGTCGTCCTCCCTGACGATGTTTCGCGCAGATCGACGGCCACCTTTGCGGGGGAAAACTCGCTCTCGACCGCTGCTAAGATTAAGGGGGTAGGTAAGGCGGAAGCAGACGATTTCTTCCGGGTCCTTCGAAGCCGTTTCACTTTTTCCCTGTTGACGGGTGTTGAAGATGAAGGAGTCATTTCAGGAGCTTTCGGAGTCATTTCAGACGCTTTGCTCAGCGGACTGGGCACAGACGGCTTGAAACGCTGGATCAGAGAGTGGAGGACCTTCTGCACGATCGCGTCGGCATTGGGAATGATCGGTGCTGGAGATGCGGCGTCTGAGACGGTCGGAGCTGGGGAAGCACTATACGGTACGGGGTCGTCGGATGTGCGCTTCTTCTTCTTCACGTGTTGGGTAGCCTGTTTCGCAGTCGAAGCCGGGGACGAGTCGGGAGATGGGGTGCTCCTTGGCCGCTTTCTGCTCGTAGTGCTGTCGAGTGGCAGTGAAGACTCTTTCATCGGAGTAGCTGGACCATCCGCCAAATGTGGAGCAGGGGTTTCGGCGGACTTGCTGCTGATCTTCTTCGATGGTACGGCTGCAATTGCAGCCGCCGAACTCAGGCTTGTTCCCGCAGTCGTTGGTTGGGCGGAGGGCTGAGATGGCTGAGATGGAAGGGTTCTCGATGAGGCTTTCGATGGGAGGGAAGACGATGATGCAGGTGATGGTGTGTAGGGCGGATCACTGCCTGGAACAGCCAGTTTGACTTTCTTCTTCGGCTTCACTTTCGGTAGAGGCGTCGAGTCCGACATCGGAGGTGCGGGTTGAAGCATTGGTGGTAGTGATGGTTGAGATTGGTCTTCTTCGAGCGGGACAAGAGTAGGAGCTGCCTTGAGATTCTCCTTCTTCGACCGCTCCTTCCCTTTCATGGTTGGCTCCTGCTCCCCAATACCGGTCCCGGCTGGTATCTTGACGCTCTGCTTCTTCTCTCTCCTCTTCGCCACCTTCTCCGCGACATCCTTAACGACTTCGTGCGCCGTCGACGAAGAAGCGACCGAGTTCGCCGAGCTGCCGGCAGCCGGATACACCTTGACAACGAACGGCGTTCCCGATGTCGAAGCCAGTGCGCGGTCCTTGAACGCCTGGAAGTCGAAGTCTACTCGTGGATCAGCTCAGCCCCGGTCTTCGGAACAGCTAGAAGCTGATTACAAGAATCAGCTCGTAGATGACCCACTGTCGTATATCTCCACCTCTCGTCCACCGTCCCTCATGTGAACTAGCCGTACTGCGCCCATCTCCGACGATGGAAGATGCAGTTTCCGCGCGATTCTTGGGAGAATATCTTCGAGCATCTTCTCGCGTTCTAGAGGAACGTGAGCTGCATCATAAGTTAGACGTCGAGCTCAATCGACCAGGACCTGGCGTTGATCCGAACTCAAGGCAAGTGGAGAAAGCTCACTTATCGGCTTCGTCCACCTCCCCGAGCCATCCGCCAGCTCCCAGACCACCTCCACCTTCCGTCCAGCGCCGTCATCCTTCGAGGTCGTCTCCTTGGCTTTCCCCTTTCCTTTCAAAGAGGCCGGGCTGATGTTTTCGGCAGGAGCGGGACTGGTGGATCCGGACGACTTGCCAGTGACCGCATCTGACTCCCGTTTCCGCTTGGCCATGGTAGGATGACCGGAGGTCGGGCGGGTTCTGATTGTTGACCAGCATCAAGGAGAAGTCTGCGAAATGTTTCGTTTCCAGCACAGACACAAATCTCCAAAGGAGGGGAGTCAATAAGCTAATCCTGTACCTGACGGGCTGGTTGCCAAAGTGACTTCCTCTCAAGATTTGCCTGTCGAACAAATGAAGACCTCTACGATGCAATGCAATCACAATCGCCAAAAGATCCGAAACATCAATCCGTCAAAGCTTTCCCCCAACCGGCCCCTGATCATACCCCTCCCCCTTACTCGGCTCCACTCCATTAGCCTCCTCCTCCGGTTCCTCATCGCCCGAGATGGTCATCAAGCTATCTTTGCTCCCCTTCTCCCCCTCACCCTCCCCCTTGCCGCGCCGATGTTTCGCCTTCTTGCTCTCCACCCAAGCCTTTGCTTCCGCCTTCTTTTGCGCGTCGTCGTCCCTCTTAAGAGACTTCTTCTTGATGAAGAAGACGGTTATGATGAATGATAATCCGGCACAGGGGATCATGTACCAGAAAGATGCTTGGATACCCCGAGCTAAATCCATACCATCAATATCACCCCATGCTAGTCCAGCGAGGAAGGCTCACCGTATGCCTGGATGACGAGCAATTTTTGACCTTCTGACAACCCGAGTGCAGATGCAGTAGTCGGATCGGAAGTGATAGTCTAGATCAAATCCCCACTGAGAACGCCAATGAGTTTCTGCCGGACGATATTATTGACGATCGACGAGCAGATCGTCAATCCCTATGTCCCGCCCAGCATGCGTAGAGAAATTCCGCATCCCCGTAGCAGTAGCCATATCTTCCTCTCCACACTCGCCTGGATCGCCATCAGACTCGTCTGGAAAGTCTGGCCCGCGCCTATCCAACATCTGGTATCCGACAAGTTTGGCTGTGGAGGTATTCTCGTCGATGGGGGAGAGGAGACCGAGTACTATCGTCCAGATCGCGAAACCGATTGTCAAATTCCACGAATAATGTCTCGTCCTGGATTGGAGCATACCGGAACTGAAGGAACAGACGGTTTGCGTCGCTACTAGTGGGAGGAGGAGGACGCCCGATCGAATGGCGGAGGTACCGCGTACGACTTGGAAGTAGGTTGGGAGGTAATAGAGCGTGGAATAGAAACCATGCCGTTGAAGAGCGTCGTCGCCATGGCAGCAGCCACGGTCCCAATCTTGAAGATCCACATCGGGACCAGCGGCAGAGGGACCACCCTCGCTTCGACATACAGGAACACCCCGAGCAGTGCAACACCGATGATGAGCGGGGCGAGGAGGGCCGCGGATATCCAGGGAATGTTGACTACCAGCCCAAGATAGGGCTAGGAGGACAAGCACCGTTCATGCGAGGGTCAGGACGGAACCGTACCAATCGAGTCGGCGGAGTTTGCTCCGGACGGAACTCTTGACGCGGCGGATAGGGAGTAGGAGGATGCTGATGACGATGGAGGCGGCGATGAGTGGGAGTTTGATGTACTTCGAGACTATCAGATCCCCGAACAGACCACCTGATGACACATACGAAACAAAACATCTAAGGGGAGGATTAGCAACCTGTTTCGGACAGAGGGGGAGAAGACGTCCTTCCAGTTGAAAGACGAACAGACCCCCCTCCCCCTCCCAAAAATTGGCCCAAGACTGTTGGAGACGGCCGCGACGCTCCCTATGATACTGATACTATGAGGTACACAACGTCCGAGACTGCTCACGTCGGCAAACCTCCTTTCCACGATGCAAAAGCGAGACGCACTGATGATCATGGCGAGAGTCAAAGTCCCACCTCCTCCGACTCCCTGGATAGCCCGGAAGACGATCAACTGGATCATGCTCTTCTCCGAAGTCAGCAAAACTCAGGATGTGAGAAGCGAGGACGCACCTGAGCAAGAGCGCGCACGCTAGCGAACCAAGGGAAAAGATCGCCAACGAACCGAGAAGCACAACTTTCCGACCGAAGTTATCACTCAGTCGTCATTAGATCGGTTGCATGGCCTACCCATCTCTCAGCAGTAGCCAACAACCGACGAAGGGAGACGAACCGTGAAGGTGAGGAGGTACGATGTTCCGACCCATGACGAGATATCCGCGCGGTTGAACACCCGTCCCAGCGTCGAGAGCGCTGTCGTCACCCTAGCACGGTCCTAGCACGGTCCCCGGTCAGTATGACGAGCTTGAGGCGTGTGGAAAGGAGACGCACATGGTTTGGTCCAACAAAGAGCAGAACAGCGCACACGTCAGACCCATGAAGACAAACACCACCTGTTTCGTTGGCAGTAGATTCGTCTGATCCTGCAACTCAATCGCCTTCTTCTCCCCTCTCCCCAGGCGAATCTGAGGGTAGCCCAATTCTTGCCTCTTCGTCCTGGGTTTCCTCGGGGTCATGCTCATCCGAGGAAGAGCCGTGCTCGTGTTCGTGTTCGTGCTCGTTTTCGTGCTCGTCATGTGTATCCAGGTCGCCGGCCCCATCTCGAGAGGGGTCTATATATTCTCCAGTCTCATGTGTGGCCATTCGGCGAATGGAGTTGTGCGCGTGGATCGAGGTGTTGGTGGTTGTTCGGGAGAGTGGCTCGGGGTTGGCAGTGGGGAGGAGGGAGTTTGATTTACGTAAAGGTGGCATGAGGTTGGGGAGTTTGGATGAGGCCGTGGGTTGCTGTTCAGGTCGGAATTGGAAGGAGGAAGCGGGAGAGATGGGGGCGGCAAGCGTTATCGTTGATGACATGGGGGAGGGGTGAGGGGAGTCCGTTATCGGCCATCGTGATTGGCATAATCTTGATCGGTGCGAGAGGCTGGAGCAAGTCGAGACGACGAGGCACCGCCAAATTATCGGGGCTGTCAAACCGGTTCCCGTTAGTCGAGTACGATGATGACGAGGACTACGGTCAGCGTTGAAGGGAGTCAGAGTCGGCCGACGATCCGGCCGGCACGACACTTTCTGGGGGGAATAGATAAAAAAGGTTACCGGGTCGGTCGCTACGCGCCAACCATTACTTGGACCAATATGGCACTTAACAGTATGGCCGCTGGCACCATGGAAGCTCACAGACAAGGTACAACCGCCCCAGTCTCCCAATCCCAATCCCAATCCCAGTCCGAGTCCTTCCTCCCCTGCAAACTCATCTCCCTCCTGGGCAACCCCTCGTCAACCGTCACCTCCTCCCTCGCGTCCAACCCATCCTCCTCGATCGAGTCAGTCGCGACTCAGCTATACGGCAAACATCATGGGTACGCACACCACTCCCTCCACACGGACCAGGCAAAGGAGCATGAGAAAGAGGGAGGAGGGGCTATCGAGAAAGTCATGAAGAAGCTCCATCTGGGAAAGTCGCAAGAGACTCACGAGGGAGAGGGGGAGGATAAGGATGAGACCAACCCGGCGTCGGATCAGTGGAAGGCCATCAGGCTTCTGAGAGGTCAAGAGCTGGAGGAGGTGAGGAAGTGCGGACAGTGGGGAGGTGCCCAGCCTTCGGAGCTGTTCCTAAACGTCAGTCGCCTCCTCGTTGCTTCAGGCATTGAGGGTTTCGTAGATGTACGCTCAGACGCTGGTGACGTTGGAGGAGAACCCGTTGAGTGGGTTGTGCTCGCCGGGACTTATGGGGAGTCATGGGGTCGTGCCGCTCACCATCATCTCCGTCATCCCGGACATCATCGAGGTATGCGTTTCTCCTCTGCTCTGTCAAATGCTGATCCCCAGTAGCATATGGCCGACGTGATCATCCGCGCTGAGAAGGAGATCTTCCTCGCGACCAGTACGCTCCCCAATCGGGCAAGGGCATAGGCTGATGTGGTGGCTCAGACTACTGGGAGGCGTCGGGAGCCGCGCAAACCATCGTCGACGCATTCAAAGAGCTGTCCCGGCGGGTGATCGAGCGAAAGGGCGAGAAGATCATCGTCAAGATGAGTGAGTCTTTCCCCTCTCCCAGCTTGACCATATCTGACCGCATTAGTGTATGACCGAGGCAACCCCCGACAAGTGATCACTCCGCACCAAGCGGTCGACGCCAAGACATACATGGGGGAGCAGGTCAAGCTTCCGTCGCCTGATGATATCCCGGGACTCCAGTTGGAGGTCCAGAATTACCACTGTCCGCCGGTCGGGACGTTCCACGCCAAGTATATGGTGGTGGACCGGAAGGTGGCTATTTTGAACAGTAATAATATCCAGGATCGGGTAGGCCAGGTCATTCCTCTGACTTGTCCCAGTATTGACGAGAGTAGGTCAACGTCGAGATGATGACCCACATCGGTGAGCCGTCTGCCCTTTTCGCTTACCGAGTCAAGCTGGACTTCATTCAGAGGGCCCTATCGTCCAATCATTCTACGACATGGCCCTCCTCTCCTGGTGGTCCGCCCTCCACCCTCCACTCCCACTCATAGTCTCCCCACCGACCTACCCGTCCAACCCAAGCCAGCAGCATTACTCGTTCGGCCAAGCCCACCCCGTCATCTCCAGCAAAGGTGACCTCGATTCGTCCGCATCCAAGTCTCGCCAGACTCTGGCGGAGCATCATGCGCAGACGGAGAAAGCGCATGATGGGCAGGAGATGGAGAAGAAGGACGAGGTTTGGGATCAGGATAATCAGGGGGAGGCGGAGAGGGTGGATGATTCGTTCACGTCGGCGGATAAGATAAATCAGCACTTGAGTACGCCCACTGCTCCAGCATGCCCATATCTCCCCCAACTCCACACGACTACCCACTGCTCCTTGAATTGAATGGAAAAAGTTTGACTGACGATGTCTTTCTGTTTAGACACGGGCACCAAGATCGGCGCGACGGACATAAACTCACCTCCAAATGCAAAGGCCTTCAAGCCTGTCGTCTTGCACACCGCGCATGATCCTGTACCGATGGCGATGGTCAATCGCGCTCCTCGCGGCAGTACGTCTCTGTCCTCTATTCACCTCCACGTCACTGAATTGAGCGACAGTACCCGGACATGGCGACACTTACACCCCGCAAGACCAGGCTTGGCTTGCTGGCTTCAAGTTCGCCCAGAAGAACGTCTTCATGTGAGCGGATCCAACAGCCTACAGTGTCTGTCAGCTTAGTATGCCGGGACAGCCAAACACCAACGTTCAATGCTACGCCTGTAGTCGAAGCCGCTCTAGAAGCTTGTCGACGAGGGATTCTGGTCGAGATCTATGCAGACCTGGGGTTCAATGACGAGGTGGGTCTTACCTCAACCCTTTGGCTGGCGAAAACTAATCCGCTATGTAGGGCGAGCTCCTCCCGTATCAAGGCGGGACCAATCAAATGGTCATCTCCTACATGAATTCGGTCCTCTCCGACGCCGAGCGCGCCAACCTCAAATGGTACTGGTACACCGGCAAAGATCAGCTTACTCCCCTCAACGCGAAGGACAAGAGCCGGAACTGCCACGTCAAGCTCATGAGTCTGTCTCCACCTCCCACCTCCATCCTAGCATTACTGACGAGCCTCATCAGTTGTGGATGGGCACGTAGGGATCCAAGGGAACGGGAACCAAGACACCCAATCATGGTTCCACTCCCAAGAGATCAATATCATGATCGACTCCCACCTGATATGCTCCGAATGGCGCGAAGCGATCGACACGAACCAAAACACAAAGTTTTACGGCTTGATCGAGGCGAAGGATGGGATTTGGAGGGATAAGAATGGGAAGCAGTTGGCTGGACAGAGGGCACCGCCGAAGGGGCCTATGAAGAGTTTGGTCGGGGTCAAGGGGGCGATCCAGAGAGTCCGAGGGGAGGGTGGGTTCTAGTGGCGCAGATCGGATTCCTGGGATCCTACAGGGTACTCGTTCTTGTTTCTTTCCCGGTACACATGAATGCGGGAATGGGTTTCGTATGGTTGACTCTGCTGGCATCGGGTGCGATTCCGGAGAAATGGGATTGAGCCAGCATAAGACATCGTTATCCCTATCATTGGTTTGACTTTGCCGTGCGGCGTTATCAACAGAGCTCAGCTTGAGACCCGCTGTCCCAGGCTTCCTTGCCTGATAGTGCATTCCTACCTTCAACCCACCGCTCTGTTCCGCCCCAATTCCTCGCCGTCCTCTTCCTCATCCTCCGATACCTGTACCCTACTCCCACCTCTGTGTACCCCCATCCGCCCACCCCAAACCCTCGCGACCTCCCCCATCACTTTCCTGATCTCGTCCACCGTCCGTACCTCCTCTCTGGACATCAGGGCGTCCAAGATCCTCTCAGCGACAGTCTCCACGTCCCTCGCGAGGATAAGCCTCCATTCCAGCGCTATCATCAAGCTCTTCGACATGGGTACCGATAGCTCGTCGTTGAAAGGCGGCAGGAGGGAAATGTCGCGTGTCAGGCCACGATCTCTCAGCTCGTTTCGCGGGATGAGGAAGAATGAATTGAGTGGGTAGTGACAGAGGACGGTCCATGCTTGGCGTATTTCTCTCAGATTATCCCGGGACATGGCGGTCTTGAGGAGGAGGCTCATACTCTTCGCGTCTGGCTGAAGTGGGCGAGGCGGGATCCAGCGACGGCCTTGTATATCCACGGGCTGCCGATTCGGGGGCGTCCAGGTAAACTTGGTAGGGGAACCGTGCTCGAAGCCCGGTGAGAGGTGGGTCATCCGGCGGAAAATGTGGAGTGCGGCTGGGAATTTGGTAGACCATCTCGCGGCGGTGAGCGCGTTGGTCCAGATATGACGCGGCCATCCGTCCACACCGGTTGTAGGCTGGTAAGTATCGAGGATGTGGAGGATGGAATCGATATTGCCGGTATTGGAGAGTGCGTGGATGCAGGTTTGGAGGACTCCCCAGTCGATATGCCTACGCAGGTCGGGGGTGTTGAGGAGATGCTCAGCATAGTGCGCTGCGAGAGTCGCTTGGTTGGCCCGATTTAACATCGAGAGGATCGTCTTGGCTGCGCGGGAATCGATGGCGAGTTGGGGGAGAGAAAGCATGTACGGCGGCACTTCCTTAGCATTCGATCGAGGTATTTCTCGCTCGGACCGCGGGGTAGAGGAAGCGACGACAGTGGAGCCAGGGGTAGGAAGATCCCACAAGAAGGGAATGAGCGCGATAGCGAGTCGCTGGTCTGGCGTCTGGCCAGCTAGAAGGCATTGCATAGCAAGCAAGGCGAGCTCAGTATCGATCTGCCTCGCTCCGAGCCTCAACTCTCGGTTGATCGGATGAATCTGGCGAACCGCCCGTTCCCACATCGGCCTAGCAGTGGAACCCACATCGACAGGTTTGGGGGTCGGCGATCTCGCTTCTCCCGGCTTCGGCGCCGTGATTGGTGAAGCGAATTCGACTTTCTGCTGTTGCTGTCGACTGAGCAATGCCGAGAACATCAACGAATAAGTGATGTTATCCGGCGCAAGCGGTCCTTCTGTGTCCATGGCGAGGTAGATCCGCTCCATATCGTCCCATCGTCCATACTTGCACAAGAACTTGAGGTACGCGTTCATCGGACCGAGCGATATCTCCTCTTCATCCGTATTCCCTTCGGCATCCTCCTCCTCCTCGACGAGATCCTGGTCACTTCTGATCCCGAGATCACTGTTTGATCGCCTTTGCTGCTCGAGAGCCTCAACGCATTCGGAGATGTGGGTCTGGGATTGGTTGTAGATCGTAGTGATGCGCTGGAGGATCTTCGATTCAAGCGGCTGAAGGGGTGTGAAGCGGGAGATGTCTTGAGCATGGTTCACTCCGGCGTAGGCGTTGATGAGGGTCGTGTATGTCCGCGATGTGGGTTCAATACCGCTCTTCTTCATCTGCGGCAATCTCAGCACTAACTTCAATCGTCCCGCCTCGTTCCTCCAACCGAGTCGAACGGTGATCACTCACATCGTTATAAAGCTTCCACATCCTCTCCAGACTCCCTTGCCTCCCAACAAGGCCCAGCAGAGTATTCCAGACCACAGCATTCACTGCCCCCTTCTCCGCACCCAGTACAATCCCAACAGCGTCCTGCAGTTTACTGAAATTGATCGGAATTGGATGAGCCTTTATCCATTCCCTCAACTGTCGGGACGTGTCATAGGGATTCGGCTGAAGCTTTTCGAACTGAGCTTGGGGTAAAGGACGCGGCTTGTAGAAGCCCTTGGAGGTAGAGTCAAATCGCGGACGAAGGCCGCCGGACGGACGACCGGGGAAGATTCTGGGTCGCTCTTCGCCGAAGGGCCGCTGGCGGTGGGCTTCAGGAGCAGAGGCGTCAAGCAGTCCATCTAGGACATTTCGGTCATTAAGGGTCTTTCGTCCGGAGCGGATTGATGTTCGAAGACGGAGCTCCTCTGTCTTGCGGGAGGATGGCCCGGGGTCGCCACGATATTCCCTTTGGGCAAAGGCTGAGGCGATTGACGATGAGCTGAAAGGACGATGCGGAAGTCCAAGTCGACGAGAAAGTGACATGACGTCGACTCTATGGTTTCCAGAAGGCGTATCCACTCGTCTGATTTGATAGAATTGAATCAATCATCCTTTCCGAAACGCTGAGATTTTGCGGTGCCTGAGCGGCGGACTACGGAGATCGTACGATCTCCACCTCGTCGCCGAGACCCGGCGCGTTTCATGTCAAAATCAAAAGTTGAGGGTCTGTGCATTTCTACTCCGTGTCCCAAGCTCGTCGGCGTCGGCGTCCACTCAACTTCGCCGTCACGATCTAATCCCGACATGTGACACCAAGTATAAATCCGGACGTCTCGTCTGGATCTCCGGAGTCAAATCAGATCATCAATCTATATCTCAGACATCAACAAACCCAAATTAACCTATCCAAACTTTCCGATGCTAAATTTGATCAGACATTTCTTCCTCATCAAGCTTGCCACCATGTCTGGTGATGGCTCCACCGCTTCACCAACCGCCATGCCCTTCTCTACCCCGCCTCGATCATCTCGACGCAAAGCAGAAGCCGAGAACTGGGACGATGACTTCGAATTCGCCCTCTCGTCTCGTCCGTCATCAAAGACATCTTCCTCCCAATCAAAGACCGCGGAGAAGCGTCGATCAAGTCCCGTCGAGAGCTTGAGCGAATGGTGGGACGAGTCACCACCCGCGCCTTCACGAGGTCGTCCTGCCAAGGCGCCATCACCGCTCAACCTCCCCGCTCCGACAGCTCAGCCTCCGAGCCTGTCCCCTTCACAGACCACTTCGCTCCCCCCAACGCCTCATACCGCCAGCCGGAAGCCACAAATCCCCTTCCTCTCGCCGTCTCAAGCCTACGCCGAGCTCGGTCTTCCACTCCTCACCCCAAACGCCTCAAGACCTCGCTCGAACTCCGCAGCGAGCACGACCACCCGGAACAAGTTGATCAAGCGTCACCCCTCTTCGTCCGCTATCCCCATCCCCATATCGCAGGGTAATTCACGATACCCGTTCGGGAACTCGAGCCTGCCTAGTCTCCCGCACCCTCCCCTACCGCGATCCGATTCTGGTGAACGCATGCCCCCTCCACCAGTACCGACGAGTCTGACTAGGACGAGGCAATCCCAAGCCAAACGATTCGCATCCCGGAGCGAGGTAAGGGTATCGAGCATCCCATTCTCGCTGAGCCAGGACGCCATGCGGGAGAAGGAGACGGAAGTGAGGCGCTTTTCACTCTGGAAGCGCTTATCCTGGGTTTCACCATCGAGAAAGCAGCGAGGTGAAGCATCTCCTCTGATCCACTGGAGTCGGTCTGACCCTGTCATAGAAGAGGATTCAACGGACCTTCGCCGTCGCACTTCCTCTCTCGGCAATCATCATCCCGATATGACGGTCGCGAGCCCTTCCTTCCCATCCATCCACCTGGACCTCCGCTCATCGAGCGCTGTCTCCAGCGACTCCACGCCATCAGCCTCCACGAGCAGCTCCGATCCCCATTCGATCATGCACCGATCGACCAGTAATCTCTTCCGCCGAGCTGAGAATCGGAAATCATCCCCTCCACCATCCTACCCGTACCAGATGAACGACGACCGCTCCAGCTCGACCTTGCTTCAATCTCCCCCGAAAGCATCTCCATTCGCCCGCTCAGTCTCAAGGGGCTTCCACCTACCCTCACCTTCTCCTTGGTCGCCGTATCATGGTGGTATCATTCCCGGCGAAGGGGGAACTCCCCCCTTACCGCATTCGAGCTCATTCCTCCTTGCGCTACTACCGCACTCAAACTCCTTTCCTGCACCTCGGCATGGGCGTGGAGACAGGAGCGATACCGAGACCGAGACGGAGAAAGATGACGCTACTCCCAAGCGGCGAAGGAAGTCGCGACCCGTATCAGCGCTGCCTCCTACCAGGACAAGCAGTAGGACAAGCTGGGAGGTGGAAGGGTGGAACGGCTTCAACAGGGAGATGACCGGTCCCACTTCGCCAAGACGCGTCAGCTCTGGCTCTGACAGCAATGGCTTCGTAGCGACTACCACATCTACCCTGAAGAAGCTTGGCAGCCTATCTAAGAAGCATGGACGGAGGCTTTCAGGCGGGTTCAAATTCGGTACCGATTCGTCGTCTTCCTCGAACGAGTCGAGGTTCGCCGCGATGGGGCTGGAGACCATCGAGGGTTCGCCATCGAAGCCTCTTCGAAATCGAGACGGGATTTCAAGCTCTTCCGATCTCGACGAAGACTTCCGGTCGGCCGTGCGAGCTGGATCTGTCTCTGCACCAAGCTCAGTCATTAAGCCTCCCATCCCGGAAGAGTCGAGCAAGGCGCAGGAGAAGCAACGGCGCAGGCAAAGCTGGAACGATTTCGTCATTCCCCAAGAGGTGCTGGAAAAGCAGAAGGGAGTGCGGAAGGGCATTGCGACTGCGAAGAGATTCGCTGGAGGCGTGGAGAGTGAGTCCTCTGTAGCTGCGTTCGTGTGCACCTTACTGATGCTTTACAGCTCTCAATACACTGTTCGAACAGCGCACCACATTGCAGCAAAGGGTATCAAGTGACACGATGCGAGCCTGGAAGAGACTGGAGAAGGAGTATGCCCAATGGTGGGCAATGGCGACAATGCTTGTCGCAGTCGGTGCCACCGGACAAGAAACATCCCAGCCGAGCCCGAAGAAGTCTCGACGGATCACCTTGGCGAACGACGAGGCCAAATACGCCAGTGAAGCCATGCTGGAATTCGCTGGTCTGGATGCCAATACTCCTCGCAAAGGCAGTCTGCCCGACCCGATCGATACTACCTTGACATCCGGCCCACGGAAAGCCAGTCCGCCAGACCAGTTCAACTCTATCGGCCGGTACGACCTGTCAAAGCGCCAGGCTGAGGTCCTTCGGAACATGCTTCGATCGCCCAAGTCAGCCGGGCGACCTGGCATGGGTCCTCGGCAGACCAGTGCGCTCTCCACCACGTCGACTGGGTCCAGCATCCTGCCGACCCAACAGGTCCACTCGCCGTCGATCTCTCTTCCTTCACCTGGTGATTCCAGCTATATCCCCCCGACCGAATCTTTCCCATTACCGCCATCGCTCACCGCTGGCGTGCTTTCCCGACCGGTCCCTACCAAGAGGCGGTCAAGCCGAGGCGGGTTGGTGGGGTTGAAGGAGTTCTTGAGGTCGCTCAAATCCGGCAGCGGCGCGTCGTCTTCAGTCAAAGCCCCGAGACGGGCGGAGTTTCCTCCAGCTGGCCTCACTTGTACCCGGAGTACCAAAAGATCAGAATCCGGGGTTCATCTCCCCTCTTCCAACTATGCCAACGCGGCTACAGCAGCATTCCCTGCCCCGGCGAATCCCTCATTCCCGCGCTCCGCCTCGCCCGCTTCGCCCACCCGACCGACCTTCCACCCCGCCTCTCGGTCCTCCTTCTTCTCCGCGCTAGGACCCGCACGCCCCCGCGACCCATCACCGACCCAAGAACCAATCCCGACCAGCCGTCCGACTCTCCGGAATATCTTCAGATCAAGCTCTGGCATCTGGTCGGACCTCATTCGTGGACCTCCTTCCCAGGTCCCACCTCTTCCTACTCGAAATATAGCCCGCTCATCCCTCGAGGAGGAGGATACCGATGATGGTCTACCCATCGGTCCGCGACGCTCACCAAAGCGGTCCAAAGCAACTCGTAACCTCCGGCAACAAGCGGACGAGGAGGCAGATCATAAAATACGAGGGACTGTTAACAAGTCGAGGATAGTGGGTCTAGGATGGCCAGAGGAGCCCTCCCCGACACTCTCAAGCTCGCCGACATGGGGACAATCGAGCACGGCTTTACCGGAGGAGATACAGCTCGAGCATGGAGATTGTCAGGAGAACTTGGAGGAAGGCCTGGAGGAGGAGGATCTGGCGGTGATGCCGGAAGACCTGCCGGTGCTGTTGGAGTATATGAGAGAATGCGAGGGGAAGTTGGGGGAGTGGAGGAGGAAGGTCGAAGAGTTGCTGGTGTAGACGGGTTGGAGCGGGGTAGACGGGGTGGCGGCGTATCTTGACTGTATTTCGAAGAGGGGATGGTGCACCACGCGAGATTTGAACTTACACTTCCGTGCGGGTTGGTGATGGCCCGTCGCGAAGACCTCTTCTGAATATTCTGATATTGAAAGTGAATTTTGGTGATCCTTTACGTTTGTGCGCTGATCGCAGCGCGTGGTGTCGGACTCGCACTGCGTGACGAGACTCGCCCAGTCACCGAGGAGAGGGACAAGGTAAGCAGTAAGGCCGGGAATGGTTCCTAGGGCACTCGGACTTGCCCCACTCCCGAGTTGAACGGTTCATCGTGATGCCAGATTACAACTTGCCACGCCGAGAGAGTCGTACTTCGCTCAGCAGAGTAGTGAGGATGCTCTCTTGTAGCGCACGGGATGGAGAAGAGCGGAATGACGAATCCGTGCAGAGTTGCATAAGACTGCGGTCAGATCAATCGAGTTCATGCATCGCTTTTCCTTTCCTACCACTTCAAACATGAATCACTTCATGGTAGGAGAAGTACTCCTCGAACAAGTCGATGACAAATTATCATAGACCAATGGAGTGCTTGATCTGCTTGATGATATATGCATTACTATATCACATACCTCAACGTATAATACAGGCGGTACACTTTCAGTCGCTTCCAGGAGACAGGTCGCTTTCGGGAGCCCCTCCATGAGACCTTTCCAAAGACACCGCTGGCCCTTCTCCCAATTAGGCACCACGAGTATTTGGGTCGGATGAATGAGAGGTCTGCCCGCTTAGATGAGCTCCCACGCGCCTTCCCCCGGTATCTTCGGTACCATGAGAACTTGACCCGCTCCCAAGAGCCAATCCATGACTAGGCTGGTCATTTCCCAACGGCCACATGCATGGTTTGCCTCCGGAGAAAGAGATCAGTCTCGTACCTTTGTTGAGGAGTGCACCCAACACTCTCTCGTATCTCCTTGAGGCCTTAATCCGGTTGGGAAATCCCTGTCGCTTATTCAGCACAGGAATTGAGGTGTTATTCTGATTGGTCAGAAAATCCCTCAACCTTTGCCACCCGTTTACGAACCGCTTGCAAGGTATATAAGTCCATACAAAATGGAGACAGAGCCTTCAGCTCTGGATCTGACGTCAACCGTGGTTCTCGATACCACACTTCTCGTCCTAGTCTTAAGTCCACCTCATTGGGTCACAGCCCCAATATCTCCAGCGACAAGTCAGAGACACTCCGTGTTCCAGTCTTAGTCTGTGGCACCCCCCGATCCGATCCGTCCCTTGTGACAGGATCCGTGACAGTGGATGCATTTGCAGACCCTTGTGAAAGTCTTTCAACCTTTGGCTTCCTTTTCACTAGGGCAGGCCATATCCAGTGCATCAGAGAACTAGACAAGCACAAGCACTGACACCGTCCGGGTTTTGGTTCCGCTCCCGTACCGCCGTTCCGTACCCCCATCCGGGTTTTGGTTCCGTTTCGTGACCCCATCCGGGTTTTGGTTCCGCTCCCCGTCCCGTTCCGTCCGTTCCTTGAGACGTCTTACACCGTTCCGTCCCATGGTGACGTCCACAGTTCAGGAAGGGACCACTAATGGCATCCCTTGTTGCGTGTCAGAAGTCCATCCACCGCTGACATCCCACTTTGATCTCCGTGTCATTTCACCCTCTCATCATCCCGTTCCTCCGTTCGTGCATACGAGCCCGAACCATGCAGCTACCTTGAAACAAGTTCATACGCCGACAAATTGCATCAACCGGAACGTCTTATTAATGGTAAGAGACACGTCTAGCGTTGGGACGAGTTCAGTAATGGACGAAGGATGGCAACGAAGAAGCGCTTGACGGGTCCGGTGAAGGTACGCCTCCTGATCCCGTCTCTCAGTTTCCGACGTCCTTTCGCGTGCTCATTGAGGCTGATATTGCATGCTCCAGACTCTCTTGAAGTGCGGATGCAATGATGGCCCAATTCGGGAACATCCCGCAACCCCTCTCAGCTGGAATGTTGACTTCAGTCACCGTTACCAATGCTCTTCCACCCACTCCGGGCTCCGATGCTGATGATGATGATACGATCCCAGTCGTTTGACGCAAGCGCATCTCCTGCTCATACGGTCCAAATTCTTCGAGTTGGATCTGACGGAAAATCACGTTCTCACCTTCGATTCGCTGTCGGTGCCGACGACTTGCGGCTGTACGACAAAGGCGGCGTGCATGGATGAGAGAAAACAGAGCACAAATGGAATAGTTACGAGAATGATGTCAGGAACTCATAATTATAATAGTGTATGTTCACACATCGATCCGTCTCGTCGCGTCTTGGAGACCACTACTGATCTAAATCAGCGAAGATCTAGACCGTCCAACAGATCAACGTGCGCTTCTCGCCGTGATCTTCATTCAGCTTTCGAAAGCTTCCTCCTCTTGACGCACGGTGCGGATTCGGACCCGACCTGAAAGCAGTCGTGAGTGGAGATTCCTCGAGCTGCCAAGTGATGATCAAGGAGAAGGGCTTACAGTTGAGGGCGCTACATACGAGCCATCCGGAGAGCCTTTCAAGAGGCAACCGATGTATCAGCATCTTCTTGCACGTCTGTCTCATATTCGTCATCTTCGCATATTGGCAGCTCGTCGTCGGACTGATATTCTGATCGCACGTTCAGCTTGGAGCTTAAGCTACGGGTGTACTCACGAATGCGCGATTAGATTTTCGGCACTATCAAGCCCTTCACACTCTTCAACCCCTGCCTGACGTCGCGCTCGAACTGGGCCAATATCCAGGTCTTGATGCGGAGTGTTGTGGTCGGTTCGGCCAAAGTGGCCAGTCACCGCCAAGCGTCGTCGATCGGCATTTTAACGCGCTGGACGGAAGCTTTGAGGTGGTGAGGATCGTCTTTCTCGTTGAGGGACTGTGGTCCGGGAATCCGCTGGCGACGCCATGAAGTGAAGCTGGGACCACCAACAGCACAACGCCCGAAGATTACATTTTCTGTCATCGCAGGATACGGGATTGGCGTATGGCTTGGTAGGCTTGCGATATAAGTCGACGCCTTTGAAAGTCTCTTAAATCGTCATGCGATTATGGCTCTTCTTGATCGGGGAGCAGCATTCGTGAACGGCTTCATCGCAATGAGCAAGCTGATGGTCGCAAACCTTTCTATTTCTTCAGCGACCGACTGTCTAGGCCCGCAGCCGAACTTACGCATCGGAATGCCAGAAAGACGCTTTCACACAATTAAACATCAAGATGAGCGTCCTCACCATCGGCACGGCAGGATGGTACATTTTCGGAAGGCTTGTAACCAAGCGCGTCCTGAAGGCGGAGGACAGAGTGACCTTGAACGAAATTGCGCGGATAATCATTATCCGCCAAATTTGTCCATAAATCGACCGGCGTCACTGTCAGGGTGCTACGCCGACCAGTGATAAGGCCCGACGTCCAACTCCTACGACTGGCGATCGTGGCCGAGGGTGGCGATTGATAGGCAAAGAGGGTCCAGCGTCAAAGGTACTGTCGGGGACGTATGAGAACGTAGCCGAAGTAGGCACTGGTCGGGTAGCGCTATCGATGCAAAGACTAAGACAAGGGGGTATACT